>Ga0208436_1011_pt1 | contig 233662 bp, 221 predicted proteins | sample RumMetMCoCulture_FD_188357 | JGI IMG/M metagenome (GOLD analysis project Ga0208436, IMG submission 188357) | Rumen microbial communities from New Zealand - Rumen Methanol Enrichment MEC1 Co-Culture (SPAdes) (version 2) | ecosystem: Host-associated > Mammals > Digestive system > Stomach > Rumen...
GGACGTAATCCCATCATAAAGGACGTAATCCCATCATAAAGGACGTAATCCCATCATAAAGGACGTAATCCCATCATAAAGGACGTAATCCCATCATAAAGGACGTAATCCCATCATAAAGGACGTAATCCCATCATAAAGGACGTAATCCCATCATAAAGGACGTAATCCCATCATAAAGGACGTAATCCCATCATAAAGGACGTAGACGACAGGTAGCTCCGACATAAAGGACGTAATCCCGACATACAGGGCGTAGGCGACAGTCTTATCCCCTAACTATCTTTATACGGACGAATCGGCTTTCGCAATCATCTCCCGGTGCCAGTCGAGGAGGTAGTCGTGGCGACTTTGGGAGGCTCCCTTACAATCGACGAGAACCCTGAAAACCGGCTCCGTGCCGCTGCCCCGCATCCAGATAAAGTCAGTCGGATTGTTCTGCGCGTCGAAAAATACGATTTTCAGACCGCCTTTTCCCGCGCCGGTCCTGAAGTCCGGTCCGACGCCCTCGCGGCAGACCGTTCCTTCGGTCTGATATTCCTTCCATGAAACGATGCCATATTCCTTTGCGAGAACATACTGCCTGCGTCGCCATTCATCCACAAAGATTTTTTCATAGGCGGTCTTGAGCCTGCCATGGTCGGAACATGTCACCTGCATCTTGCCCGCGGATGAGAACGCTCCAGTCGTTGTGTAAACCGGCAGACTATCAATGATAGCCTCAATAGAATTATTCTTTATGTTTTTTGCACCAATTGCATTATTCCAGGTCGCAAATATAGAATCATCACCCGTAGATGAAAGGAATTTCACCAATGACATGATTGTATTCATCGGGTCCCTGACCTTCGCTGGATGGGTAATGTTCCCTCCGTTTGACCCTTCGCCCAGAAGCCTGACGACCGCCCCATGGGAACGGAGCTGTTGCGCCAGTTCAACGACGTTCGCTTCCCCGACCTCTGCGCGATGGACCTCGACGTCCAGGGCTGCGCACAGGCTTTCGATCCTCATGGAAGTCGGGCCGTTCACTGCGATGGCCATCCTCGTTCCCGCCGGTAGCTTTCGCCGCAGGTCCGCTAGCTCGATAACCGCGACCAGAGCGAAGACTTCCTGCGCCTGAAGGATATGCGCTTTGCCGTCTGAATGCCTGATGTAGACGAGATTGCCGCGGTCGCCGTCATTGTCCGGAACATAACCGATTTGCCAGGACGCATCCGTTGTAAACAGTTCTTCCAAAGTCCTGCGACAGAGTTCGAGGTTCTCACCTTCTGGGACGATAGGGTGTACGATTTGCCTCGGCTTGTCGTTCATGGCATGGACTTTCAACCCAAGCGAAGTCAAGAAGTCGACATCGATTGAATCCCCCCGGGCGCTTCCGTTCAGTTCGGCTACAATTCCAATGGGGGTGTTGGCGGTAAATGCACGGATTTGTGCGACCAGCGCATCTTGATCCGCTTTTACGAAGGAATCCGCCGCAGTAGCGAGGACAAAGCTTCTATAGCGTTCCAACGACTGTTCCTTTTGGCATGCCATTTGGGACAGCACTCCTTCGTAAGAAGTTGTGTCGAGCAATGCGCTGAGCTTCTGCGCATAGGAATACGCTTGAGTGTCTTGGACGAGTTCACGCATTGTTCGGGCCAGTTCGCCTGATTCCGCCCCCGTATAGACGCCTCCTGCTTTTCCGAACTTGATGCCATTGTGTCCCACCGGGTTGTGGCTTGCGGAAATATAGAGAAACGCATCGGCTTCTTTCGGGCATAGGGAGCTGTCTGCCATGATTTCAGGTGCGGCGGCGATGAAGAGATACCTGACGTCGGCGCCACAGGCAAGGAGTATCCTGTTGATTACGTTTGCTAGAGCGGGACCCGTTGGTCGCGCGTCAATTCCCACCAGCACCGTACAAGGATTTTCAGGACAATCCGGCAACGCCTGTAACTTTGCGCCGCCGTCGGACAGCTTCATCAGTTCGGGACACGCTCCAGGCAGCCCCAGATGACGTGCTAGGGACAGCGCGACGAACGCGGCGAGGATCGCATCCTCTTGGGAGAGGTTCTCGGACGCGTCCTCTTCATCGCCACTGGCGGCGAAGACCTTGCGCCAGCCGGAAGCGGAAAGGATCATCGAAGAGAAAGCTTTCTGTATGGAATCCTGTCGTGGCGTAGGAAACGCAAGCGGATCTACTGCGGGGTCGGCTACGAACAACTCGGTACGCGCATCGTATATTTTCATGGATACCTCCGGGATTTCAAAATTATCAATTCCAATATAGCATGATGACGTACTCTAGCCAACTCTTGCTTGCGGCCTTGTTTTCCCGTATCGCAAGGTATCTTTGTTTTCATTTGAAAACAATTCGATGGATTAGCGTGTGGCGCAGGCTTGCTTTCCAGAGTTTCTTACAGTACTGTTGCATCAAGGAGGGGGAAGGGAATGTTCGCTGATTGTGCTGCGATCCATGATTTGTCCTGCTATGCGAAAAGTTCTTTGACTGTCGTCTCCCCGATTCTGGAAGCCATGGGAGTCGAGGTGTGCCCGATTCCAACGGCTTTGCTTTCCACTCAGACCGATGGTTTCAAGGGGTATCTATTCGAAGACCTCACTTCCCAGATGCATCAGGTGATTGACCATTGGCAACGGCTGGGACTTGCTTTTGACGCCGTCTACTCCGGCTTCCTTGGGTCTGTCAGTCAAGTCGCGCTGGTAGAGTCGTTCATCAGCGTCCAGCGCAATATGGGTTCTCCCCTGGTTCTCATTGATCCTGTTCTTGGGGATGCTGGAAAAACCTATGGGCCGATGAATACCGCGCTGATCGCCCGGATGCGCTCGCTAGTCGCCCATGCGGATGTCATCACCCCCAATACGACGGAAGCGGCCCTGTTGCTCGGCCATGACTGGCAGGCTGTGGAGCATGCGTCCGATGTATACGGCTATGCGCGCTCCCTCGCCGATCTTGGTCCAAAACGTGTGGTTGTCACGAGTGTCCTGCTGGATTCTGCCCCCGACAAATGTTCTGTAGCTTGGTATGACAGGACAAGCGATGATTTCGGTGTGTTCTCCCATGCCCGGATAGACGCTTCGTATCCTGGTGCCGGTGATCTGTTCGCCAGTCTCCTTTGTGGTCTGTTGCTATGGGGCCGACCGTTTCCTTGCGCGGTAGAGCAGGCGGCTCTTTGGGTTTCCTTGGCCATAGCCCGGACATCCGCTCTTGGATACCCGTACCGCCATGGAGTCTGCCCCTCATCGTTGATACCGACCATCGCGCAATGCCGGCTGGAGGATGAGAAATTCAAATGCGGGTCTTGATTGTCGCCTCCTCCGAACGGGAATTGCTGGGTCTGTCCAGATTTTCAAGCAACGGCGAAGCGTTCCTCAACCAGCTTCTTCCCTGTGGACGCGGCGAAATCGTCGGTACGTCCGTGGGAGTAGGCTTGGTGCAGGCTACGCTTGGTACGGTTTCCTCTATTTTAAAATGGCGGCCCGACCATGTCCTCTGTTTTGGGACGGGCGGTGCTGTGCGCGATGATTTGGATATCGGCGACTTGGTGTGCGCCGAAGAGGTCGTACAATATACGCTTGACCTTCAGGCGTTCGGATTGAGGCGAGGTGAAAGCTTCGGCCCGCATCAAGGTGCTGTCGTGGGGGCGATTAAACCGATGCTGCGTATTCCCCCGCTTGACGGTATCCGCCAGGTTGATGGCGTCGTCGGCAGCGCGGACCTGTTCGCCATTCGGTCCTGGAGGGATGCGAACCCATGGTTGTCCGAAGAACTGCATGTCGTTCTGACCGACATGGAATCCTATGCCATGGCCAGCGCCTGTCGTCAATATTGCCTGCCGTGTCGTATCGGTAGGGTCGTCAGCGATACAGCCTTGGGGCGTCGGCCGAAACGGTATGACCGTTTTTTGTCGGAAACCGTCGCCGGAATATTGTTTTCAATTCTTGAGTCGATGAAGGACACATTCTAGACTGTGCCGAGGGAAAAGTCCCCGATGATTTTGTATAGATTGTCGTCCTTGACGATTTGGAGCTGTCTGTTCGGGAAGTAGACGGGCAGGAGGCTCTCCAAATATGCGACCGCCGAGGCTTCGATCATGTCATGGTCGTTCTTGTCGACTCTGGAAAGCGTCGCGATATCTATATCGACGATATACCCGCGTCCCGCTTTGCTGCCATAGCCCATAGTGAACTGCGTCCCCGTAGAAAACAACCCGTCATATGCCACGCTCGCTGCGTTTCCTCTCGCAAGCCGGTTGGGATGGAGCGGATATCTGTCTCCATAGGTGTCTTCCAGAAAAGTATCCAGGTCGTCGCACATCTTGCGCAGGGTATCCTCCAGTTCCTGTTGCTTTGGATGCGTACTCATTTCTTTTTCCTCGAATGGCGAGAACCTTCCGGTTCAGCCGTTGTGAGTTTGCGTTCTTCTGTATTATATTCCGAATTAGGAATATTATAATCGTTTTGATTTGCTAGAATTGAGCCCTGTAATTCATATACAGTACGCTGCGTCTTTTTATCGTCAGTAACCTGAGGAGGTTCAGAGCTTCTATCCGATGTCGGTTCCAATCCCTCTTCTGGTGGCGGAAACTGAATCTGGTCGAAATTGGTCCTCTTGGAGAGCTGTACCGCGAAACCCTGCAATTTCTGCCTGTTGTCCTGATAGATAGCTTCGGCGGCCTGTTGCAGCTTCTGCATCGCGTGCTCGCTGGTATCGTCCATCTTTACCTTTTCCTGGCCGATTTCCCCGTGCACGCGGATATAGTCCAGATCAGGGATGCCTTTTGCCAGCATGTCGGAGGTCTGCATCTGCGACTGGGCGTAGATTTTCTGTATCGGTGCGCCTTTCGCGGGATCCAGCCAGCCGATTACGCCGCCTCCAGTTTTTTCCGCGTCGAATGTAAAGGTGTTGGACGCGGTAGAGATGGAAAGGACATGGAACCGCTTTGCGTCAGGATAGAGCTTTTTCGCTTCAAGATAGGCGAACAGTACCGGATTGTTGGCGATGACGCCCCCGTCGATCAGGCTGAGGCGTTTGCCCTCCTGCCTGTCGGTGAGGATCGCCGGAGAAAAGAACGTAGGTGCGGCGCTGGTCGCCCGCGCCGCCTCGCGCATCAGAAACCCATGGCCGTCCCTGCTTGACAGTACCACCGGGGTCGCGTATTTCGTATCATAGGCCACCACCATGACCGGCACCGTCGCGTCGGACAGGGGGATGTCGTCAAAGACACGCTTCAGCAACCGGGACAGGGGACGTTCATCATACTTGTCGGTAAAGATCGGCCCGAGGATGGACAACGGTCTGCTTGGGCTTTTGGGGAATATCTCCCTGCCGCTTTCCAGATAGATGTCCAATAGTTGCGCGGGATCTATACCTTCGGGAATCGTTCCCGTCGCAACCGGCGATTGCGGGCCGAACAATATGCGCCGCCAGGCCGCTTGTCGTTCTTGATGCGCGTAGATTGGAGCGGGGGGCAGAGCATCAAGCCTCAGGCCGGTTTGGGAGGCGGGCGCGGCGAGGGCCAGGGCGAGGAGCCCTCCGGTCGAAGTGCCGGCCATCAAGTCGAAGTGGGCGTAGAAGGGACGGTCGTCTCCGGCCTCCTGGAGCAATTCGGAGAGCTTCTTGAGCAGGACGGCGGGAACGACGCCCCGCATGCCGCCCCCGTCTATGCACAGGACATAACGGTCATCGCGCTCATTGACGACTTCTTTCTTTTTGCGAGATCCCCATATGCTCATGTCAACTAACATGATACAATTGTCCGAGAGGGTCAAGCATTTTGAGCCTCGCAGGTCACGCAAGGAGTGATGTTTTTCCATGAATGATGAAGTCTTGTCCGCGTACCGTAGTTGCCGTCTCTGTCCGAACTACTGCGAGGTGGATCGCTCCTCTGGAAAACGCGGGCGGTGCGGCGAAACCAACGAGGTCCGTGTCGCCTGGAGCGGACTCCATAGGGGCGAGGAACCGCCTGTCGCCGGAACGCATGGTTCAGGGATGATTTTCTTCTGCGGATGTCCGTTGCATTGCGCCTATTGCCAAAATCATCAGATTTCCGGCGGTGCGTTCGGCGGTGATTCTTCGGTCGGAGTCCCCCTGTCAATCGAGGAGCTTGCGAAGCTGATGCTTGAACTGGAACGTTTCGGTGCGAATAACCTGAACCTGGTTACCGGTACGCACTACATTCCCTCAATCATCGCCGCGCTGGAGCTCGCGAGAGGGCGGGGCTTGCGGCTTCAGGTGGTCTGGAATTCCTCGGGCTATGAATCCGTTGAAGGTCTGAAACTGATCGACCCATATGTCGATCTCCATCTGGTCGATGTCAAGACGCTCGATGCCCTGGTCGCCGCCCGATTTTGTGGATTGGCTCGGTACTCCCAATGCATAGAGCCCGTGATGGAATACTTGGTAAGCCATCATGACAAAGTCTGGTTTGACGAGCGGGACAACATGCACGGGCTACTGGTCCGACACCTGCTGTTTCCCGGGACGATGGAAGCGACTGTCCGGTTCCTCCGTTGGTTCGCGAAGCGGCTGAAGGACCACGCATGGCTTTCGATGATGGTTCAGTTCGTACCGCCGAAGCAGGATGTCGTCTTCCCTCAGCTCACCGATGAAGAGTACGAATCCTTGATAGATTTGTTCGATGAGCTTGGCATAGACGACGGTTTCATACAGGAATTGGGCGACGACATCAAGTGGATTCCAGACTTTACGCAGGACGAACCGTTCCCTGAGCCATTTGCCGACGTCTTGCCGTATTTCCTTGAACTAAAACAAAGCAATTCTTTATAATGTTGATAGATGCTTTATTAGTAAGTACTGCTTACTAACTGCGATTGACCGAACTGGTTATGTAGGGAATGGTTTGCAAGGATCAAACGAAAATGAAAAAACTCCCTCTGTAAATCATTTGGAGGGAGCTTGTGCATTTTGTACGAAATGAGTTTGTAAGCGTTCCGGACTAACTGTTTTCAGCCGATGACGGTACCGAAGAAATCCCGCCTTCGGAGGATCGCCATCGTGTTCTCGATGTTCCGTCCGTCGGCGCAGATGACTTTCATTCCAAGCTCGCTCGCGCGCTTGCTGGCGATGGGGTCGAACGGCGTGTTCTTGCCCGGCGTCCAGGCGTCTCCGACCATCTTGCGGAACGCTTCCCATGAAATGGAATCGAGAGGTCGTGCGTCCGGATTTTTCTTGGGGTCGTCCGTATAGACCTTCGCGATATTGGAAAGGTTCACGATCAACCTGCCGTTGAATTTCTCCGCGAGATACACTGCGTCGGTATCGGTGGAGAATCCTGGTTTCCATCCGGCGGCGACAAGGACCTGCCCGCCGAAACCGATGTCCGCCGTCGGGTTCGTCACCAGTTCGTCGGGACACAGATCGCTGAAGATCGCCCTGAGCAACTGGCCGTTGAGGTGCGTTGCCTTGATGCCTATCCAGTCCTGGTCCGAGGCCGACGGCGACTGTACCACTTCGCGGTACGCCTCCTGGTATATCCGGGCCGGTGCGCCTCCGCCACAGACAAGGATTATCTTCCGTTCGCTATCTTCCGCAAGGTATGCCCTCAGCGCTTCGTTGAATTTCTTGAGAAACGGGAAATCCACTTTGTCGGGGGCGATGATCGAGCCTCCGAGGGATAGGATAGTCAGTTTGCCGTTCATCTATATGCTCCTCATCATCTGAATTCCAGTACCCGAAAATCTTTCGCAAGTGTAACAGAAAATACGTAGTATCACAATGGAAAAAGCGATGCTTGTTCACACCCGCTGGGAATGCCCGCGCCCAATGCGAGCTAGTTTTAAAAGTGCCGTGGGGACGATTGGACGATTGGACTGACGGATGAAAGACGGGACGTCCGGTGCCCGAGTGCGCTGATTCCGATTCTGGACACAATTTGAATTCCTTCGATCAGCAAATCATGTTCGGTGATCAATTGAAGATGAGCCGCTGTGAGGCATGGCCCTTTATGCTCATATGAAGTTCCTCTATTCGATTTTCATTGAGATGTTCCATCGGATATGCCTGCCTCATTCCATAGGTTGACATATCATCTGGTGAATCAAATTGAATGAACGGAAGTCGCGCTGCCCATCCCTCAAAATTCCCATCGCATCCAACGACGCTGAATCGCCAGGTTGGTTTTTTCCTCTAATAAGGTTGCCGGGCCGGTAGCCGGTCGCGAGCATCGGGATAAAACGGGGCGTTCGCCCCCTTCTTCGATGTATTGCGCAATCGATTCTCGCCGGTCGGCAAAGGGGCTTTTATGAACAATCTCAATTCTGTGCTGATCGAGGGGAATCTGGTGAAGGATCCTGAGCGGTTTGATTTCAACAACGGCATCATGGCAAAGTTCGGAATCGGGGTGAACCGGTATTATCGCAACGCGGCGAAGGAACCGGTGAAGGAAACCTCGTTCATCACCATCCAGACCTGGGGGGCGCTGGCCGAGGGCTGTTGCAGATATTTGAAAAAGGGTAGAGGTGTCCGTGTGGTCGGCAGATTGAAGCAAGAGAAATGGAATGATGGTAAAATAAGCCGAGATAGGCATGTTATAGTGGCAGAGCATGTTGAGTTCAAACCAGAGCAGAAAGATCGAACCGCGCCATTGACCAATGCATCGGATACCATCGCCACTGATGAAACGCAAACCTGCCGGAATCCCTTGGAAACATCCTTGGAATCTGATGCCGCGGAGACAATCGTATTGGAACAGACACAGGAAGTAAACGACGTTTTGGCTGCGCTAGAACTGCCGCAAGGCGTTGACGGGCCTTCTATGTCGTTCTAGTCCGAATAAGTGACGCAGGGAAGCCATCGCAGGCGGCGAAATGCCGTCTCTATCTGCGATGGTTTTCCCTATGGCGCTGGTGTACCGGACATGGCTTGGCGAAAAAATGTCGAAAGAAAGTAAAGGTGCGCCGCTTTGTTCACAGCCACTTTATTTTTTCATTCCAACGAGGTATTATGTTTCCTGTTCAATTTGTGAAAGCGAATGATACGGGTATGAATAAAACGGACTTGGCGAATGCTTCCTGCGCAGTGCATGGAGCTTTCGATCAGAGCGCCATAATACCAGGGGGAATATTGAAGTGAGTGAAGTTTCTATTACAGCTGCGAATTTTGAGAAAGAGGTGCTGCGCTCCGACAAGCCTGTGCTGCTTGATTTCTGGGCGGAGTGGTGCGGTCCCTGCAAGATGATTTCCCCCGCGATTTCGCAGATCGCGGAAAAGTACGCCGACAAGCTCAAGGTGGCGAAGGTGAATGTCGATGAGGCCGCTCCCGTCGCGGCGCGTTACAATGTAGTGAGTATCCCTACGCTCATGGTGTTCAAGAATGGCGAAGTCGTTGACCAGCGGGTTGGCGCCGCGTCCCTGAGCGTGATTGAGGCGTTTATCAGCGCGTATGTTTGAGTCGTATGGTCGCAAACCATCATAAGACTCTGTTTGATGAAGAACGGTATGGCGGAGGCCATACCGTTTCTTATATGGAGGCGGTAGCATGACGGATGACAATGGAGGCGTCCTGACAAGGACTTGGGCCGTGTGCCTGCTGGCGACCATTTGTTGTGTACTGTGGGGGAGCGCTTTCCCGTGTATCAAGATCGGGTATCGCTTGTTCTCCATTTCTTCGGATGCCACCGCTTCGCAAATTCTTTTTGCCGGCTGTCGGTTTATCATCGCCGGTATCATGACCGTCCTGATTGGATGCGTGGCGCGCCGTCGACTACTAGTCCCGTCGTTGAGGACATGGTGGAAGATCGGCAAGATCAGTCTCATCCAGACGGTGGCGCAATACCTTTTCTTCTATATCGGGTTGGCGCACGCATCGGGGGTCAAGTCCTCCATCATTGAAGCTTCAAGCACCTTCTTCGCGATTCTGCTCGCAAGCCTGGTATTTCGCCAGGAGAAATTGACCGCGAAGAAGATAGCTGGATGTCTGATTGGTTTCGCGGGCGTCGTGCTTGTCAACCTGTCCGGCGGCGACCTGGACATGCGTTTTTCGTTCAACGGGGAAGGTTTTGTTCTGATTTCCGCTCTCGCATACGCGTTGTCTTCGGTATTGATCAAGCGATATTCGGTCGATGACGATCCTGTGTTGATCAGCGGATACCAATTTCTCGTTGGGGGGACGGTCCTGGTCCTGTGTGGTCTTGCGTTCGGCGGGAATTTGCCACGCATTACCGGCGCTGGGCTAGCGATGCTCTGCTATCTCGCCAGTATTTCCGCCGTCGCCTACACGGTATGGGGAATCCTGTTGAAGTATAATCCTGTCTCCAAAGTCACTATCTTCGGATTCATGAACCCGATGTTCGGTGTGGTTCTCTCCATCTTGCTGTTGGATGAAGGCGGCCAGTCCTTCGGGCTGAGGGGCGTGGTCGCGTTGCTGCTCGTCAGTGGCGGGATTTTCATCGTGAACATGAAATGGACGAAACGCCCTGTATCCGGTAGCGCCACATAGCGGGCCTGCAAGCTCGTCGAAGGCGCGGTGAGCATGATAGAAATGGTATCCGGTAGCGCCACATAGCGGGTCTGCAAGCTCGTCGAAGGCGCGGTGAGCATGATAGAAATGGTATCCGGTAGCGCCACATGGCGGGTCTGCAAGCTCCGATTCTCTGCAATTCATTTACGGAACAGTTCATCCAGAGTTTTGCCGTCTGCGTCTTTCCATTCTTTCCTGCCGTTTGCGTTGCCGCCAAGCACGAACATCGCGGCGGAACTTGGTGCAGTAAGGGGAATGGAAATTGTCAGCTTGTATGTACCGTCCGCGCAACGGACGATATCGCCATTTCTCAGAGCCGTCTGCCGCTGTTTTTCCATGATTGGAGAACGGCGCTTTCGGCTCCTGTCCACTCATGAGCCATTCGATATCTCAAAATTGTCGCCGTCATGCACACCGAACGCAAGCGTGCCGTTTCGCGTCGTATGCAAAGTGCCTTTTATTCATTTGTATTCATTTTCTTCAGCATGTATTCATATGTTGAAAAGTACTGAAAAAGAGGCGTTCTTTGAATCCCGCAAAAAACTGATGGACTGTAAGGCTGGGGGCGATGAATCTGTTTGCACCCGTGAAGATGCCGTAGATATGCGGGAACGACGGTATACGGTGTGATGCTGCTGGCTGGTCGGCACGGTACGGCGCTTCGTCCGTTTCATTGCGACCTGCTGTCAGGGGTATGTTCCGCAGGTCATAGTCCTTTGTCTCTTGTCTTTGGATACTATTTGCAGTTTCCTAGGAATCAGTGTCTCCAAAACAGTTGCGTTACGGGCTATACTGTTCCTTTGTGTTCGCAGCACCGAGCGTTGCGCCCCGCGTAGGCGTCACATGCCAGTCCTCCTTGCCGTCCGTATCCACGCCGCCTGGTGTCCGGCAGATTGAGCGGGTGGCCGTCGAGTACGTCGAATCAATCCCGCAGCGTGCGTCGATGGTTTGTGTGGCGGGCTTCCAATATCCTGATTCAACAAGTTTTTCCACTTTTTGGCGTAGTTCCTTGCTTCCAAAGCCATCGAACGTAGACGTTGTTCTGTTTGTATATACAATTGCGTCAAGTATTTTTGATGAAGGAGCCGGTGTTGAGGTAAGGACGATGACGCCGTTGTTTCCCGGAAGTCCGGGGCTTTCTGGGAGGGCGTAGGAATATATTCCGGAGCCGTCTTCCCCATGCCCGATCGCTTTCAGCGGAGAGCCTTTCCACCAGATTACGACGAAATCTCCCCTCCGGACTCGTTGGGACGGCAGGACTATTCTGGCGGCCCATAGGTCTTCCGGTCCGTCTGAAAGGGTGATTCCCGCGAGATTTCCATCGGACAAGACCGACAATTCCGTCCTGTCGGGATTTGCGTCCGTACCTTTCGTAGTGAATTCATTGATCAACAGCGAAGGAATCTCGGCGTTGTGGCCCCAGCAGGAAGATGAGAACCACGTGGAATTGCCGACCTCGTCCCTGACCCGGCCTTCGATGACGACGGCCTCCCCCCGAGGAATGGTTTCATTGGATATGACGCTGATTTCATTCTCCGTGGTGATGAGTTGCGCGGGTGTCGCGCCATGAAGCTTCCACTGGAACGCTTCGTCGCATCGCACCGGTTCATTGAACCGGCAGACGATTCGCGTCGGGGAAACCGCCTGTACGGACAGCAGGACCGGCGGGTTTCGGTCTTTGCCGGTCAGCATGTTGTGTAACGCCCCGATATCGGCTTCACAGCCGGTGCATGCGCTGAGTATCAGGAGCAGCAGTGGCACTGATACGGCCAACCGTACGCGTTTGTTCTCCATGGCATCCCCCTTGGTGAGAAACATCATCACCCTATATATGAAAAAAACTCCCCGGTGATTCAAAGCCGGTGAAACTAGGAATTTCAGGAGGGGGCCAAACATTCGGTATCCTGGGGAAAACAATTGACAGGGCTTTCCCAAATTCCTAGACTGACGGAGTCTCTACGATGATTTTGGAGGTGGCTATGTCCAAGCTATGGCAGAAGGAATACAGTCTTGATTCCCTGATGGAGGAATTCACCGTTGGCAACGACTATATCATGGATCAGGAGCTGGTTGTAGCGGATTGCCTCGCTTCGGTCGCCCATGCCCGCGGACTCGCAAGGATCGGTATTCTGGCTGATGAAGAGCTGGCGTCCTTGGAGAAGGGGCTGAGGGAAATCATCCAGCTCAAGCAGAAAGAGCAGTTCCCCATCACCCGGCAGGATGAAGATTGCCATACCGCCATTGAAGGATACCTGACCGCCCATGTCGGGGAGGCTGGGAAGAAGATCCATACCGGCCGCAGCCGCAACGATCAGGTCCAGACCGCTTTGCGGTTGTGGATGCGAGAGTACTCCGTCCGGATGGCGTTGGAGACCGTGCGGTTTTCTCAGAACCTGCTGCTGTTCGCTGAAAAACATGAGAAAGTCCCGATGCCGGGACGGACCCACATGCAGATCGCCATGCCTTCTTCAATAGGCCTGTGGGCGGCTTCCTACGCCGAAGAACTCTACGATGAGGCGCAACGTGTCATGCAGCTTTCCTGGACGCTGGACCAGTCTCCGTTGGGTTCCGCCGCCAGCTATGGCGTTCCGTTGCCGCTTGACCGGCAGTTCACCGCGGAGCAGATGGGTTTTACCAGAGTGCAAAACAATGTCCTGTACGCCAACAATAGCCGTGGAAAATTTGAAGCTATGCTGTTGGACAGCTGTGATTATATCGCCTTGACCATCAGCAAGATGGCTCAGGATTTGATTCTGTTTACGCTTCCTGAATTCGGGTATTTCTCTTTGCCGAAGGAATTGTGTACCGGTTCCTCGATTATGCCGCAGAAGAAGAATCCCGACGGTCTGGAACTCGCCAGGAGCAGAAGCGCATTGGTTTCTTCCTGTGCCAGTCGCGTCAAGGAAATCATCCGCAGCCTTCCGTCAGGGTACAACCGGGACTTCCAGGACACGAAGGAGCCTTTGATGGCGGGTGCGAAGACGACGCTCCAGTTGGTTCGGATCATGTCGAGGATGATTGATGGGCTTGAGGTTCATCCCGACCGTCTGATCGCGGCCTGCACCCCCGAGCTCTACGCTACGGACGCGGTGCTTGAGCGCATCCGACAGGGCGGGAATTTCCGCGATACCTACAAGGACGTCGGCCTGCATCTTGATTCCGTAGTGAAGCAGGATCCTGTCGCGACGATTCTCAATCGCACCAGCGAAGGAACGACCGGCAAGCTGAATCTCGCTGAAGACGCGCTCTTCGACAAGCTGCTCGCGGACAGCTGCCACGAGGTTCTTGACGGTTGGAGCCGCGTGTATGCGGAGCTTTCCGGCTTGGAAGGGCTTTGTGTGGTTTCCTACTGATTGTTGATCCGTGGGGGCGCCAGCATGCTTCGAACAGGACCTCCATGGCGCGGCCAGGGGGCTTCGCCGTGCGTAACGGATGGATGCTCTGGACGGGGGTGTGAATTTTTCCGGCGGGGCTGCATGCGGGGCAGGATCCAGTTTGCCGATTTCCCTGAATGAAATGTGTGAAGGGATATCCTTGAAGGTCCCGCCGCTTTTCCATTGGCGGCACGTTGGCGGTGCGCCAGTATCCGTTCGTTCCGATAATCCTGGCTACGATGTTTCGCATAGTATATGCCGTTGTCCGTTAGCTCGTTCTGATTGACAACGGCTTCCCGTTGCGGAGGACGCGATGAAGGAGATTGCCGTGATGTTTCCAGGGCTTATCTGCGGCGCTGGAGCATCGGGGTGTGCTTGACCGCTTGATGGTACGCTTCGGCGATATTTGTACAATAATCGCCGATATGCTCCAGATGCCGGACTTTTTCCAGCGCAAGCAGCTCGACCTTTACATCGGCGACGCCAGTGTTCAGCCGCTGTTGGATGACATCGCTCAATTCATAGCGCCATTCGTTGATCTTCTGCTCGAAATCGTTGGCGCGTTGCATTTCAGCCTTTGTCAGGGTACGGTCCATGTGGTCCCTGATATAATCGAGGAATTCCTGTACGAGCTCCTCATACTGGGCGAGCTTTTCTGAAATCTCAGGGGAGAACTGCCAGCCGTTGTTGTAGCGGCGCTCGCTGAGGATGATCAAGTTGAAGCAACTGTCGGTGATCGATTCCAGCTCGTCAAGAACTCTGATCAGGCAATTCAGCGATGAGGCGTTGGTCGGCGTTTGGGAGTCCTGGAGCATGTGTACGCAGAAATCGGACAATTGCTCCTGCATCTGGTCCGCGTATTCCTCCATGTGCTTCAGTGCTTTGACTTCATGTCCCATGTCGACGTTCGGGTTGTCGAACACCGTCCTGTATCGGGAGAACATGTTGGAGGCCAGGTCGGCCATCTTTCTGATTTCGTCCCTGACGGCGAGCATATATATCTCGGGGGTGTCCATGAACGTACCTCCGACATACTGGAAGTGGTAGGAATCGGCGTCGAATTCCGTTTTCGCCGGGATGAATTTTTCAATGAGTTTCGCGAAAGTCTTTACGAACGGGAAGAAGAGAAGTGTGTTGATGACATTGAACACCGTATGGAACATGGCGAGGAATGTAGGCAACGTCGCCTGCAATGCCGGACCGGTCATGGTATAGATGTCTCCGGGGGTGATGCGGTTGACGAACCACATCAGCGGCTTGAAGAAGATGATCGCCAGGACGCTGCCGATGACGTTGAACATGATATGCGCCCAGGCGGCGCGCTTGGCCGCGGTACTGGCTCCGATGGAGGCCAGATAGGCGGTGATTGTCGTACCGATGTTCTGCCCTAGCACCAGCGCCGCCGCGGTATTCACGCCGAGCCATCCCTGATATGCCATAGTCAATGTAATGGCCATGGTCGCCGACGAGGATTGTACTACGACGGTGATCACCATGCCGATGATCACGCAGGCGAGGATCATGCCTGGTGAGCCGCTGTTGAATCTGGCCAGCCATGAGAGTATCGTGACGTTTCCGGAAATATCAGGCATTGAGCCTTGCAGGAAATCGAGGCCGAGGAACAATAGCCCGAAGCCAAGGAATATCTCTGCGATGTCCTTTGTCTTGACTTTCTTCGCGAACATCATGGGCAGCGCTACGGCGACGGATACCAGCGCCAAGGCGGAGATGTTCATCTTGAAGCCAACGATGGCGACGATCCATCCTGTGATCGTGGTGCCGATGTTCGCGCCAAGGATGACCCCGATCGCGGGCACTAGCCCCATCAGCCCCGCGTTAACGAAGCTGACCACCATGACCGTCGTGGCCGACGAGCTTTGAATCAGCACCGTTATGAGCAGTCCTGTAAGCACCGCCATGAACCGGTTGGACGTCATCATGTTCAGGATGTTCTTCATTTTGTTCCCAGTGGCTTTCTGCAGTCCTTCGCTGAGGATCTTCATGCCATAGAGAAACAGTCCGAGGCTTCCGGCGATTTGGAAAATGGTCAGGATGATGTTCATAACAAGCCAAGCCTAACAAAAAATTCATCGTTCAGTAAAGGGTTTTTGATATTTATGTGATAATTATGATTTTTCAGGTCGCGTTCAGTTTCTGGCTCCGCATCGGCGAAAGCATGGGAAACGATGTCGGGACTAATTGAACTTTCAGGACGCTTGTTGTATGGTAACGGTATGAGCATCATCAAACCCCACAAGCTCGGTATCATCGCTGGTCCGGGCTCTGAGTATTTTACCAGTAAGGTAATCAAGCATCTGAGAAGGCTGTACGTCGAGCGGTATGAAAAGCTCTCGGCGACTCTCGCCAAACGTCATGGCATGACGGAAGAGGAGATTCTCAAGACCGTCACGTTGCTGGATGACCTGAACAACAAGAAAATCCCCCGCAGCAAGAGTCCCAGTACGTTTCAATGTCCTGATCTTACCGTTGACGTCAAATATACCCGTTTCGCCAATGGGGAGGTGAAGGCGGAGATACTCAGTCCGGTCCGTGGGCTTCGCATATTCATCATTTATGATGTCTCAAACCAGTCCCCGATCCGGGTGGCGGGCTTGGACGAACCGATGAGTTTTTCAATCAACGACCACCTGATGTTCATGTTCACTACAGTCAATGCGTTGAAACTCGCCGGGGCGGATTCCGTCACGTTGGTCCTGCCCACGTATCCATATGCCCGGCAGCACAAAAAGAGCGGCCGCGAGGCCCTGACCGCCTCGATGTTCGGTCATTTTTGCGAGATGCTCGGCGTGGACCGCATCATTACCCTTGATATCCACAGCAGGGAGATCGAGAACAGCTTCAATACCCTGCACCTTGAAAATCTCCATGGTTCCTATCAGACGTTGATCCAGCTGCACAAGCTTATTGATTTCAGTGATCCCGACTTGGTAGTCGTGTCCCCTGATACCGGTGCGGTCAGCCGCAACAAGTTCTATGCCCAGGCGTTGCATCGTCCGCTGTCCATCCTGTACAAGGAGCGCGACTACTCCATAGTCAGCAAGGACGCGAAACACAGCAACATCAAGAGCGTCAATCTTCTGGGTGATGTCAGGGGCAAGACGGTGCTTATGTCCGACGACATGATCGCCACCGGCGGCACCATGATCATCGCCATGAGGGAACTGATGAATTTCGGCGCCAAGAAGATTATCTGCATGGTAAGCCTTCCGTTCTTCAACGGGAGCGCCATCGAGGCTTTTGACGCTGCGTATAGGGAAGGCGTCTTCTACCGCATCATCGGGACGAACGCCGTCTACCACGGAAGGGAGCTGACTGACAAGGAGTGGTTTGTGCAGGCGGATGTCACCGAACTGTTCGCCAGGGTCATCAGCCGTCTCCACCATGGGCGGCCCATCAGTCCGTTGCTGGACAACAGGAAGTTCATCCAGCGGCTTATCGACAATAGTCAGGCGAATCCCCAAGCGCCACTGCCGGACGCCAGCGCTAGCGACCCGGACCGTGATTAGTCATACGTACTAGGGCGGTACCGGGTTACTCAAATCAGCTGTACCCTTTTTAAAGGGTGCGGTCGATAGTGCTGAGCGGGCTTGCGGAAGGTGTTCCCCCTCTGGAGCAGCGCGAGTAGACGACTTTCAACTTTGCCAGCAGGAGTTCACCATTATGAAAATGTCAGATCGTATCTCAGGATTTCAGTGTTCGCCCATCAGGCGGCTCGTGCCGTATTCCCGTGACGCGAAGGTTCGCGGGGTGCATGTATATCATCTGAATATCGGTCAGCCGGACATCAAGACCCCGGAGCAGGTCATCACCGCGGTCAGCAAGTATAGCGAGCCTATCATCGCCTATGGAAACAGCGAGGGGATGCCTGAGCTTCGTGAGGCTCTTCCCAAGTATTATAAGTCGTTCGGCGTCGACGTGAAGCCGGAGGACATCTTGATTACTACCGGCGGGAGCGAGGCGTTGCAGTTCACGTTCATGACGTTGTGCGACCCCGGCGATGAAATCATCATCCCGGAGCCGTATTACACCAACGTTGATTCCTTCGCCCGTATCGCGATGGTCCGGCTTGTTCCGATTACCAGCAAGATGGAGGATGGCTTCGCATTGCCTGACGCCGCCCATTTCGAGGAAAAGATTACTAGCCGTACCAAGGGAATCCTGCTGTGCAGTCCCAACAATCCGACTGGGCATATCTATACCCCGGACGAACTGCGCCAGATTCTGGAGCTGTGCGAACGTCATGATATTTTCTTAATCGTCGATGAGGTCTACCGCGAGTTCTGCTACGACGGCAAGGACTTCACCAGTGTCCTTTCATTCCCTGAATACGCCGATCGCGTGGTCTGCGTCGATAGCTTCTCCAAGCGCTACAGTATGTGCGGGGCGAGGGTCGGGGCGTTGATCAGCCGCAATCACGAAGTTCTGGAATCTGCGTTGAAGTTGTCCCAGGCCCGGCTTTGCCCCCCAGATATCGAACAGCATGCCGCCTGCGCGGCGTTGCTTACCCCCGCGTCGTATCTTGCGGAGGTCAAGGCCGAATATGAACGCCGACGGGACTTCTTCGTCAAAGGGTTGCAAAGCATCGAGGGCGTCAAGTGCATCTCTCCGAAAGGCGCGTTCTACTTGGTCGCGGAGCTGCCGGTCGATGATGCGGAAAAGTTCGCGATCTTCATGCTTCGCGATTTTAATCTGAACAACGAGACGGTCATGTTCGCTCCCGCGGAGGATTTCTATGTGACGAAGGGCATCGGCAGGCGGCAGGCTCGTTTCGCCTATGTGCTGAACACCACCGACCTTGGGCATGCCGTCGAATGTCTCAGGGCGGGGTTGAAGGCCTATCGCGCTGTAATGGAGAAAGAACGGGGCTAGGGGTGTCCAAGGGACTGTAGGTGGCTATCATGCCCCTTTGAAGCCTAGGCTACGGCAGGCTTCTTGGATATATATTGAAAGGGCGTCGCTGGTGGCGGTAAGCCATTGCGACGCCCTTTTTTTAACGTTTCCTGCAAGTTGAATGTATTTTGCGCCTGCGTCGCGCTTGTGTTTCCCCGGCTCGGCATTGGAACGAGCGCCAACGTCTGGTTGACGTCTTCCGTACAACGTACATGTGCCGCTTCCAATGCCTACACAAGAATGTGTTCCGTGCGTATAATCACGGGCATGGAACTTAAGCTGCGGCCTTTGGTTGATGACGATATCTCTTTGGTTCGGTTGTGGCTGGAAAAGCCTCATGTGCGGACTTGGTTCGGGTGCCCCGAAGACTGGCTGTACGAATTGAAAAACCGACATGATGAATTTTCGTTCATTTGCCATTTCATCGTCATGGCGAAAGATGCGACCGGTGTTGGAAGTCCTATAGGTTTCTGCCAGTACTATGATTGCGCCGAGTCTGGCGAGGCTTGGAAAGGGATTCCCCTTGACCGTGTCTACAGCATCGATTACCTCTTGGGCGAAGAGGCGTTGCTGGGACATGGGTATGGGCGGCTGCTGGTCGAACACATTACCGAAGTTGTTTGGAATGATACTCCGGCAATACGAATTGTAGTCGAACCACATGTGGACAATACCAGTTCCAGAGCATCATTGTTGGCGAATGGGTATTCCCATGATGCCAAACTGGATTTGTTTTTCAAAGAGCGTCCTGCTGAAAGCCGACTGACTTCTGGCGGAATGGCATGATTCCTACTACTCCACGATGCATGTGACGGCGTTACTCCCCGATGATCTTGATCAGCGCATGCTTGTCCCGTTTGCCGTCAAATTCATAATAGAATATCTGTTCCCAAGTGCCGAAGTCGAGCTTGCCGTCGGTAATTGCCACGACGCATTCCCGGCCCATGACCGTCCGTTTGAGGTGTGCGTCCGCATTGTCTTCGTAGCCGTTGTGCCGGTACTGGTCGTATGGTTTTTCCGGGGCCAGCTTTTCAAGCCAGACTTCATAGTCGTGGTGCAGGCCGCTTTCATCATCATTGATAAAGACACTGGCCGTGATGTTCATCGCGTTGACGAGGGCCAGCCCCTCGCGTACCCCGCTCTCCGTAACCGCCCGCTGTACGTCGTCGGTGATATTGACCAGCCCCCTTCGCGCGGGGATATTGAACCAGAGTTCCTTCCTGAATGATTTCATCTGCGGCTCCTTTTGGATGATATTGTCGCATGGCAGTATAGCATGCCGTTTCGTCCATTGCATCCCGATTCTCCTGGATGGCCGGGAAAGCGAAGATAGGGAAGGAAGATACCTACGGAATCGGATGATGAATAATCCCGTTTTCATACGCCCGTCTGGGTTTGAGGCCCACTTTTTCTCTTGCAAAACTACTATACAAATGTTACCATGTTTTGTGACTGGAGATGCCAGTGCGCCAATAGATTTGGAGGTTCCCGATGGACGTACAGGAAAAGCTGGACATACTCGCGCGAGACGCACAATACGATTTGTCCTGCGCCTGCGGTACCAAAAAACCGGAGGAACACCGAAAACGGAACGTGCTTGGAGACAGATGGCTCTATCCTGTCACCGTAGCTGGCGGTGGCTCCGGAATCATGCTCAAGACCCTCATGTCCAACGGGTGCGGGAACGACTGCAAATACTGTCCGCTGCGATGCCAGCAGGACTTTCGCCGCGTGTCGCTGGAACCGTCGGAGCTGGCGTCGTTCTTCATGGACTTCCAGCGTAAGCGGCATTTGATCGGGTTGTTCCTCAGTAGTGGAGTCGTAGGGAATCCCGACCGAACCATGGACCGGCTTGTCGGTACCGCGGAGCTTTTGCGAAAACGGTACCGGTATCGTGGATATATCCATCTAAAAATCATTCCCGGTGCGTCCCGGGCGGCCATGGACAAGGCCATGTCCTATGCCTCCGCCGTTTCCCTGAATATCGAGACGCCGGGCGAAAAGCATTTCCACAAGCTGACCGACCGTAAACAGTATGAGAGCGACATCATCGCGCCGTTACGATATATCAGCGCACAGACCCGCAAGGGCGGGGCGTTTCCGAGAGTCCATACCAGCAGCCAGTTCATTGTCGGTGCGTCGGACGAAACCGACCGTGAGATTTTGCAATATGGATGGGCGATGTACCGCAACTTGGAGTTCGGCAGGCTCTATTTCTCCGCCTACCAGAATGGACTGGGGGATCCTTCGATTCCGGGGGAACGCCAACTGGAACGGGAACTCATCGTCGAAGAGCAACCCACGTTGTTTGAGCTTCCCCCTCTGTACCGTCCTGTCGGGGCGCAGAAACTTTTGGTCCGAGAGCATCGGTTATATCAGGCGGACTGGCTGTTTCGGCAATATCGGTTCAATTATGACGATATGCTATTTGATACCTCCGGCAATCTCGATTTGACAAAGGACCCCAAACAGCTATGGGCGGACGCGCACCCCGAGTACTTCCCGGTACGCATTCGGAAGGCCTCATTGAACCAGTTGCTGCGTGTCCCCGGCATCGGGCCTACGTTCGCGAGACGGATTGTGGAACTGAGGAAGGGTGCGGTGTTGTCCACGGTGGATGATCTTCGGCTTCCGCCATCGTATCTCAAGAAGGCTCGCCCATATCTGGAACTGTGAAACGGCTCTTTACACAACCCCCGCTACTGTGAGACGATAGCTGTCGCGATGAGATACTATTGTTTGTTTTGCAGGGCTGGCGCCGAAAAGACATTTGCCAAGAATCTTCGGTTCCTATTGAAACGGGATTATCCGGCTTGTGACGACGCTTCCGTCTTGTTTCCCGTCCGATTGCTCACGGAACGGAGGCAGGGCGTGTGGAAGTCAAAGGAACAACCGCTGTTGCCAGGGTATGTCTTTCTCTACCTCAATGACGACGACCCCTTTCCCAGTCTTCAGGTCCGCCAATGCGACGGATATTATCGTGTATTGAAATATACCGACGGCAGTTCTGATCTTCGTGGGCCCGATCTTGAATATGCGCAATGGATTCGTTCCCATGGAGGAGTGCTCAAGCCTTCGCAGGTGTCGCTCGACGCTGGCAACGCGATTACCGTCATCAGCGGCCCGCTGAAGGATATGCAGGGTAGGGTCGTAAAGCTGGACAAACACAAGAAACGAGTGGTCGTCGCATTTGAATTTGCGGGGGAGCTTCGAGAGGTCAATCTCTCCGTGGAATTCGTCTCAAAAGAAACCGATTGAAAACTAGTATTCTTTATCGCTTGCCGCTACAATGAGGCCATGTTGCCGTTGTACTTCTCCTTCTTTACGGTTCAGGCGATCAATGCCGTCATCTAAGGGGAAAAAAGGGGCAGGATATACGATTCATACTTGAGTAGTTACGAAAAAATTAGTAATAGCATTACTGATTACAGCCTCATGTAGCTCTGACGGCTTGGGAAGATCCCCACGACCCTGGTCCGCCTGCGTATCTCCCGGTTCAGCCTCTCCAGCGAGTTGTCCGAGGATATCTTGCGGCCGTCCAGCAGGCTCATGCCGTAGAACTGCAACGAATCCTCAAGTCCCTCCATCAGACACTCGATGGCATCGGGGAACTGTTCTTCATGCTCCCGGGCGAAAGAGCGGGCATATGAGACGGCACTCCTCTTGTCCGGCTGAAGCCATATCTGTTTCGGGTGTGGAGCGAACTTCTTCTTGTCCTTCTGCCCCACATGGCCGAGGATGTCGCGCATGAAGCGGACCTTGCGCCTCTAAACCGTGAGTCAGGTTACTTACCTGGGAAGCGCTGATATTCTCTATGCCCAGGCTCTTTGCCAGCCTGTCCATTTTCCTCGTAGAGACTCCGTTGACCCATGCTTCCCGGACGACCTCCACCAACACCTGTTCACTTCTCTTGCGCTCAGTTAGGAAGAAAGGGATATGGCCGCCGTCCCTGACTTTCGGTATGGACAGAAATACGGTTCCTCTCCGCGTATCCCAGCGGCGTGTCCGCTAACCGCTAGGCCACATGACTTCCGCGGGCTATAGGGAGGTGAACCGGAAAGGAACCTACCCAATGGTTGTCGAGCCCAGTCATTGACAATCATTTCGCGGGAGTTTATACCGTATCTGTTACTTGAACGGGACCAGTTGATAAATAGCGTTACCCATTCGGTACCAGTCAAATGAGGAGCGTTACCTGGACTGCTTCAGTGGAACACTAAAGCGTTACCTTTTTCGGGACCATATCATGAGGTGTGTCCCGAAAGCAGGATTTTAGTTTTCAGAAACTTCCCAGACAATACTGAAAAGAACGCTTTATTCAACGTAATCAAGTTGAATGTAGTTGCTTTGATTAATGTTCTCTGAGTTCTTGCTTATCATTCGTAGCCGATGATGAATAGCGCTTAGTTTGAATCAATACAACATAACTCGTTATCTTATTTGGTATAATTTTTTTCATGCTATTTCTCTCTTTGAAAAACTACAACAAGATTGTTTAAAAATCACATCAAGTTGATAAAGATTTTATTATCTGTTTTTACCTGGTTGACAGGAGGTGGGGATCTATATATACTAATGTTAAAAATAACAAAAAAGTTAATATTAACTTTTTGGAACCTGACTTTTTTCTGTCGGGTTAGAAAATGAAGAAAACTGTAAAAGCTGGTACTAGAAAAAGTAGAGTACCAAGCAAGAAGGAGGATGGTTATGTTAATTAAGGACATCACGGCTCATACCGTGTATACCGATTACAAAGAACCTTGGCAGCACGACAAACGGTTCTATGTGAAGACCGGTCAGCAGGCAAATACGATTATCGTGATCCACACAGACTGCGATTTGATAGGTATTGGTGAGGCGACTCACTCACCTGGCCTATATGGAGAAACTCCGGGTAGCACTGTAGGTGCTCTGGATTTGGTGCGTCCATATATCATTGGAAAGCCGGCTTTGAATCGAAATTTAATTTTGAATATCGTTGACAGAGTCATGCCACTTGGCAATTTGGCTTTTATTTCTGCTCTTGATCAGGCTCTGCTTGACCTTGCAGGAAAAGCCTATGGATTACCAGTCGTTGATCTTTTGGGAGGCAGAGCGCATGAATTGCTTCCGACACATATCAATCCTCCGACCAACGAAAATTTCTTGCCATTGCTGGAGAAATTCCTGAACGAAGGATTCCGTGTATTTAAAATCAAGATGAGCGGAGACACGCCGTATGACCTGGATTTGATTTCATCGGCTCTCAAGGCTGTGGATGAGACGGTCACTCTTTCGCTTGATGCAAATCAGGGGTGGAACGTACCTCAGACACTAGCCATTGCCGCACGTATCGAGGCTGATCCACACTATCGTGACAACGTTATTCTTGAACAGCCAGTTCATGCAAGTGATTTTGAAGGTATGGCTCTGATTCGCAGAGGAACAAAGCTCAAGCTGATGGCTGATGATTGTATTCGCACTGTTGGAGATCTCGCTCGTCTCATTAACATGCAGGCAGCAGATATTGTGAGCATTAAAATCAGCCGCTGTGGTGGAATACGTAAATGTCAGCAGATGGTTGCAATGGCTGAGGCCGCAAACATGCTTTATATCATTGATGAAATCAATGAAATGCGTGTAGCTAATACTGCAGTTGCCCATTTGGCTCTGTCAACACGGTCTCCGTTGTACACTGGTGTTACATGCCATCTTCTGCTTCGGGATGATATTGTCCTTGAGGGAGGAGTTCGGGTTGAGAACGGAATGGCAGTTATCGGTAATGAACCAGGCCTTGGAATCGGTCGTGTAGATTTGCAAAATTCCTGATTATTCATAAAAAAAATTTTGGAGGTTAAAATGATTAGCAAAAGGAGTATTATGTCGATTTTGGTTCTTGTGTTATGCATGTGCATATGGGCAGAAGGAGCCGAAGAGAAAAACAGCAATGTCACTATTACCATGCAGCATTCAATGGTTCCCCCTGAGGCGAACGAACTGCTGAAGCAGTATGCGGCTCAGTACAAGGAAGAGACAGGAGTGACTGTTGAGATTTCTTATGTACCATGGGAGAGTCAGCGTGCAACCACTCTGTCAAAAATAGCTTCAGGACATACCCCTGATATTCTTCATGGTAATAGCAACCAAGGTACAGCTGAATGGGTTGAGATGGGTGCTATGAGCGACTTGTCAGGATTACTAAGCGGCAAAATGAAGGAAGAACTGATTCCGACAGCATTTGACGAACTCGGTACTTATGCCATCCCATTCGGTCAGTCACCGGAAAGCGCAATTTTCTATCGTCCAGCCCTGTTCGCTGAGGCTGGTGTCACACCGCCTGCCCCTGGTGAGGCCTGGACCTGGGAAGAGTTCGTTGATGCAGCCAAGAAACTGACAAAAGATGTCGATGGTGATGGAATTCCTGAACAATGGGGATTTGCAGAGCGCGGATTGGCAGGATTCATCGCCATGAAGTCTTATATCCCTCATCTTTGGGCATTTGGAGCAGATATTATCGTTCCGGATGGAAATAACGGTTGGAAGTCTGGTCTGGATAATCCAGCTGCAAAGGATGCAATTGCGGCTCAGGTTGCTCTGGTAAACGACCAGAAAGTTCTCAAGCCTAATTACATTACATGGGGACTCCCGGAAGCAATGCGTGCCTGGGGTGAAAACAACATGGCTATGTTTGCTGTAGGTTATTGGTGGGCATCTTCGATTAGTAAAGAGTATGGTCATGTCTATGGAGAGGATTATGATGTAATGCCATTCCCAGTATCGGAAAAAGGTAACAAATTCGGCTTCTCAACATACGACTATTTTACAATTCCGACAACTTCCCAGAACAAAGAAGAGGCATATAAGTTCATTGAGTGGATTATGCTTGATTCAAAACGTATGGCTGATTTGACTGTAATTGACTACTATATTCCGCCAACGACCAAGAGTGCCTTGGCTGATCCTCGTTACTCAGGCGAGAGTCTGCCATTATGGTCTGAGCGTTTCTCTTTGTGGTGTGATTCCTCACGCTTCATGCCAGCATCATCCAAGTACGCTGGGTTGTGGACTTCAACAGTTATCCCAATCTGGGAAGAGATTGTAACAGGCCGTCGCAGCGTTGATGATGGTGTAGCCTTAATGGATAAGGAGATAAAATCCAAACTAGGACAGAAATGATTCTATTCTTGTAAACCTGTGTTTATACTGTGTTGGAGTAAATACTATTTTGCTCCAACATATTGTTCTTTGATATTAGGAGAAATTATGCGCAGTAGACGTTTGAATCATACTAAGTTTGATTTTTTTCCCTACCTACTCAACATTCCCGCTTTAGTGGTACTGGGAACTGTTATTGGCATACCATTGGTAAAAGTGGTCGTCATGAGTATGAGTGAATACAGTTTTATCGGTGACTCAAGGTTCATTGGATTTAATAACTTCAATGATCTCTTCACCAGAGATCGAGTTTTCTGGCCGACAGTGCGAAATACTGTTATCTGGACATTTGTCTCTATATCGTTGGAATTTACTTTTGCACTTTCTGTATCACTGCTAATGAATAAGCTTAAAAAGCTAAAAGGGGTTTTGAGGGGGCTGGTATTGCTGCCTTGGGTTGTACCTCCTGTAACTGTCGGTTTAATCTGGAAGACAATTCTCGATACCGATTCCGGTCTGTTAAATAAAATATTTGTCGGACTGGGATTAGAAAGTCAACCTTTGCTTTCATCACCTGATCAAGCACTTTGGGTTCTGATTCTGGTGGTTATCTGGCGATATTCTCCATTCATGGTGATTTCATTGTTGGCAGGATTGCAATCGATTGACAATGGGCTATATGAGGCAAGCTCTATTGAAGGTGCTAGTCCATTCCAAAACTTTTATTATATTACAATGCCGTTGATGCGTCCGGTAATCTTTGTCGTTCTTGCACAAGGTACAATCTGGCGTGTCGGTCACTTTGATTTAGTCAGTATGATGACTGGAGGTGGTCCGGCAGGTTCTACTGAGCTGTTATCCACATTAGCATACTCTAGGACAATTACTGAGCTTAACGGTGGCAGCGGAGCTGCTGTAGCTATTATAACACTGATAATAACGCTACTCATCGGGCTGCCGATTTTCAGTCGTCTTCTTAAGGAAAAGGGGGTTTGATAATGAAAGTAAAAAACCTTCTGAAACTAAAAAAAGTCATTACTTATGTTGTAGCGATTTTTATTTGTTCATTGGTAGTTCTTCCAATTTATTGGATGTTGTTGTGTTCACTTCGTGGCAGTAGTATGGGTGCTGGAAGTCTTTTTCCTGACCCGAGAGCTTTTTCTCTGAAGGCTTATAAGAATGTTTTTATTATGTTCCCATTTGCCGCATGGTATCGTAATTCGATTATCGTATCAGTTTCTACTACCATTCTTTCTGTGTTTATTGCTATGTTTTCAGCCTATTCGATGGCTCGTTTTAATTTTCGCGGAAGAGCCGCCTTCGGTCTTGCTATTCTGATTTCACAGGCACTTCCGACAATACTCATTGCAATTCCACTGTTTAGTTTGCTTACAACACTAAACCTATTAAATACTTATTCGGGGCTGATTTTATCGAATGTAGCCCGAGCTTTGCCGTTTTCAATTTGGATGCTCTGGGGATTTTTCCAAGGCATTCCCAAGGAACTTGAAGAGGCAGCACAAATAGATGGGCTATCCAGGGTTGGTACTTTATTTCGTATCATTTTCCCGCTCAGTGCGTCTGGGATTGCAGCTGTTATGCTCTTTGCATTCGTACTTGGATGGGAGGAGTATCTACTTAGTCTTATGATTATGACATCAGACACTATGACGACCCTAACAGTAGGAGCGGCGCGAATGATTGGCGGACAATCAGTACTTTGGGGCGAATTGATGGCATACTCGGCAATGATGACAATTCCAGTAGCTTTTGTATTCGTTTCTGCACAACGTTATCTTGTCTCCGGAATGACTGCTGGAGCTGTTAAATCTTAAAATGAGGAGCGTGAATATTGATGGCAAAACTAGCATTTGTTGAAAAAAGTCAAGGAGAATACTGGGATCGGCTCAATGCAGGGGTATACAGTACAGCTAGACAGCGAGGGGACGAGGTTCGTATCTATGCTCCACAGACTGTTAACCCTGCTGCCCAATTGCAATATATAAGACAAGCTATAGATGATGGTGCAGATGCATTGGTTGTTGTAGCAAGTGATCCAAATGTATTCGCCCAGGAGATTGAACGCTCATTTGCTGCTGAGATACCAGTGCTTACGATGGATCTTGACGGGTACACAAATCGCAGATTGTTTCATTTTGGTACCAAGCCTTATCCGGAACTTGGCCGGTTGGCTGCAGAAGAAATGCTTGTTCGGCTTAAAGGTGACGGACCTGTAATTGTTCAAGCTGGTTCTAATGCTCCGGGAGCCTGTGGCAAGTTGCAGGGATTCTGTGATAGACTAAAAGAGGTAGGCCGCCAGATGGTTCTCATTGAACCAGATTTTGAGAATCCTGAGTTAGCATTGCGCCGTGTTCAAGGCGCTCTTGAAGACAACCCTGATGTTTCTGGTTTGTTCGGAGTATATGCCTACCATTGTGTGATACAGGCACAAGCGGTTGAGCTATCCGGCCGTCAGCCAGGAGTGCTGCCGATTGTTGGCTTTGATATGTTTGATGAGACAACACGCCGTTTAGGCGACGGTTCGATTGCTGCTTCAATATGGATTGCGGAATACAATATAGGGGCTGCTGCTACAATGGCTGCTGGATTGTTTGCCTCTCATCCTTGGGAGGAAGTAGTGCAATTCCTTGGAGGTTCATTTGAGAACAGACAGAACAATATCCGCAGACTGCCAATAAGTTGTTTTACAAAGAACAATGTTTCCGATTATGTCCAATGGCTGGAAAATCATAGATAAGCAATAACACAAAAAACTGAAATTCCGCTCGACAGTTAGCATGGAAAGCGGAATTTCAGAGAGTGTGAACCTACTTTTGTGGACATTTAGCTCTGGCAGTACAAAACAATCAATGATGTATTGCTGGAGCAGGTAAACTACCTGCCGTTGCCCTGCAATTCGAATACTAAGATCCCGGGAAATGTTCTGTCAATCCAAAAGGGCAGACTTATCCCTGGGCTCCGTCCTTTCACGGTTAAACCAAATCTTCCAATCTCAAGCGTTCCGGATAAATCAGCATGAGCTGGTTTATGATCAATGCCCATTTATAAGGCTTTCCAATCCATTTGGCCGTGATGTCCTTCATTGCCAGGAACAGAAGCTTGAACAGGGAATCGTCTGTAGGGAACACAGCCCTGTTCTTCGTAACTTTCCTGAGCTGACGGTTGAAGCCCTCGATCGCATTGGTCGTGTAGATGAGCTTCCTCAATTCTACAGGATACGAGTAGAAGGATGTAAGCTCGCCCCAGTTGTCCTTCCAGCTCCTTATGCAGGCCGGATATTTTTTCCCCCAGGACGACTCGAATTCCCCGTTTTGGTCTCTGGGTATTCCTATCCCCACATCCCCATAGGATGTCGTCACCGTTTTCTGGCTGTGGCCGTTCCTGCTGTCCGGCTTTGTGTCACCTTCAGTCCGCTCATACTTGTCATATCCGAGGAGGTTGTCCATCTCCGCCTCAAGCATGCCTTGGATAGCTGGCGCAAATATCTCCTTAAGCATATCCTGGACATCTGCCGCTGTCTTGAGGTCAAACTCTTCAATCATTTTCTTGATGAGTTCTTTTCTCTCCGGTGTCTCTCGGTTTTTCCTTGTCATGAAAAATCTCCTGAGCCTTGTCATTGTACCATGCCCAGAAGCTATTGTCTTAATTTACATAAAAGATATTACAGTTGGGGGTGCGGACAAAAAGCTGGACAAGAAGGAGCCTCTGCAGGAGATAGTAAACATTGCACACGTATGAAAAACGTATCAACGCCCTTCAACTGTACGAACAGACCAAGTCAGTTACAAAAACGATAAGAGTTCTTGAATATCCCGGACGGCAAACTCTGTACCGTTGGATCAAAGAGCAGAGCGCTTCACCAAAGGAACGATCCGTTTTCCGGGACGTGGACACTCCGGATCATCCTCGTCACCCATCAGCGGAGTTGAAGCCGGAAACCCTGCATCGTTGCTATGAGCTTGGAGAAGATATAAAATCAGTATCAGAGGAAATTGGATACAGTCGTGCCAGCATTTACGCCTGGTGGCGGAAATATCTTCAAAAAGGGGCAGTGGCGCTAATGGGCCACTGGAGTATAGACAAAATCTGGGGCTTGCGTAGTCCAAGATTTTGACCGCCCCCCCCCCCCCCCCCCCCCCCCCCCCCCCCCCCCCCCCCCCCGACTCGAACTTTAGAATTCTACATATGGAGAAGTCCTTTTGCAGTCTTCTCATCACTTATAAAAATATTACTTATTTGTGTTTTCAATAGCACATTGATGACAGTAAGCTTTTCATCACCGAAAGCGACTAGTATTCGCTTCGGTATTTTTTTTTGAATATTTGGTGTTATGGACATTACTTTGCGGTTCGAAGAACAGTCTAAGTATTGTCCATCTGAATTAAACCAGCGGCCAAAAATAACACCCATTACTCCTTTGGTTTCAAGTTCTTTAATATCTTCATTACTGAGCAGACTTTCTTCCCTTTGAAAATTATCCTGTCCAAACACTCCAACTCCAGTAAGGAGAATTGTGCATTTTTTCCAACGATTCTCAAAATCTTCCTTGTTTTGCTGGTAAAGCATCTGGGCACTATCTTCCGATGAAGCATACATAGGATAGAGTACTAGATGACCTGGAATCCCGAAACGATTTACAAAATTGACAATGGTAGTTGTTGGGTTTTGCACTTCTAGGTTTGGATACCCACCTTGTACTTGAACCACTTCAAATTGGTCAGAATTTCTGTCTATTGAAGGAAGATTCATCAAAGGCAAAACATGGGAAAGTACTCTTCCTGCGGCAAGACCCATAACATCACGTGGAAGAATAACCATATCCAAATATGAAGCAGCTGCTTTGCTGACAGTGGTGATTGCGTCCTCATATTGGTTGTTTTTTACTATCAGTACATCACGCAGAGCATATTTTTGTTTTAACTGTTGAGAAAGTTCTTCATCCACGTCTATGGCAATTTTAACCGAAATTGTAACAATTCCTTCATCAATGGCTGTCTTTAACATTCTGGATACAGTCATGACAGAAACGTTGAACAACTCTGCAATTTTAGCATGAGTATAACCTAATTTATACTTTAGAAATGACATGGTTACAAGCTGATCATGTCTGGATAAAATAGAACTGCTTTTATTCATATATCGGTATGATAATTCATTTTTTATTTACAACGCAAGATGTTTTTTTGTAGGAGTTGCTTAATTAAACAACAATGGTACAAAGAAAGCAGGTAATAAAATAAATAAACCATTCTTCTGGATTTCAAAGGAAAATACTGACTTCAGAGTCAAGCGGTACAAAACACAAATACAGCTTTATATTTGTTACATTGCGGGGTAGGCTTCAAGCATAAAAATGATTAAAAGAGAGGTTGAGGGCTTTGTCGAGAAAAATGCACAGCACTTTCCTGTAGTTATTCAGCTTGGACCACATCAAAGTGGCAAGACGACACTAGCCAGAATGTTGTTCCCTGCTTACTCCTAAGGAACTTCAAGTTATGATTATTCTATCCTTTAGGGATAGTAATTTTGTTGTCGAAGGTGTTCCGGATATTCGTTTTTTTACATTGTTATTCAAATGTGTGTTTGCTATAATAAACTCAATATGATTTCTGTTTGCAGTAACATTGGGGGTGATGGTGGATGCTAGGAGACATCTTGGTGAATACATCTCCGAAGAACAATGCTTAAGAACCTAAATTTCCTATTTCTTTGAACTAGGCTATCAATAACAACTAGTATTTCTTTCAAACAAAAGGACAAATCTGGTTGCATATCCTTTCTAGCATAGTTGTAGCTATCTATGGTGAAGAAAGCGAGAGTCGTCGAGATCAAGAACCCTAACGGGGCCGTTTACCTCTATGAGGACCCGGAGACCGGGGAGCGCGTCTACAACGCAAGGTATGCGGCTGGAAAGAAGGATGTGAAGGAGCTCGAGGTCTCCAGGACCGAGCTGTACGGCCAGAGGCTCGCCATCGACGCCACCGCTAAGCCGTCGGGACTGGTGAGGATCCTTTCCAAGACCTTTGGCGAGGAGTATGCCGGGGTATTCTGCGGACAACTGCTTCATTCCCTTGGTTTCGGTGCGTTTCAGCCTGCGGCGGTTCTGTTTGTGGCTCGTCGGGTACGACGGCGGCATAGGGGAGTAGGCATGTCCATGTACATTTCCTTGGCAACCGGACTGCCCGCTGTAATTGGCTCCGCTCTCGGCGGCGTACTGACATCGGACTACGGGTATGGGACGATGTTCATCATCCTGTCCCTGTTCAGCGTTGTGTCGGTCGGTATCTGCCTTGTGTTCAGAAAGCAATTGACCCTGCCTGCGTTGGAAGTATATTGAATATTGTCAGGCTATGTCCGGACAAGGTGGTTTCTTGTTTTCCGATATGATATAATTTCCGCAAGGAGTGGTACGTAGTGATTACCAATCAGTCATGGGATCTGTGCGCGATGCGAAATATCTCCGCTGAAAAATTGCAACGCAATTTGCGTGAATTGACCATATACTTGGATCTTGATGCAAAGAAGCTTGCGGAGATGGTTCGGGGATACCATCCGCTGGAACTGCTGAAGATGGCATGCTGGGAATATCGTCGCATCGACCAGACGGCGAAAACCAATGACGACTTCTCCCGGCTGGTCGCACTGCGGACCTTGGAATATCTCCAATCCGTAGTCATTGCTTTTCCAGCGGGAACCAAGCCTTCATTGAACAGGGACCTCAAGTCCAAGGACTGGAAGCGGTTGGGACAACTGATGGAGGATTTCTGCAAGCGGACGATTCGATACATTGACAACTATACGTTGCTTTGCTTTCGCCGGGGAGTGTTCGGGGATGATTCCGACCCACAGGCGCAAAGCCTGATGCTCCGGTTCCAGGAGAATTGTCTGTCCTGGTGCTTCCCTTCAGCTGTCCGCCAGGAGAATATCGACGACAGGATCACTGTTTTGCACCAGCGGCTGCTGCCGTTCTCGGAGTCCATCGCCCAGACGTTTGATTGTACGTTGGATGACCTGCTGGCTGGTTTTTCTTTGATTGCCCATAACTCCCAGGAAGGAATTGACAAGCTGAGGGAGGACTGCGCCGTCTTCAAGGATTCCAGCATGCGCCAGATAGACCGCCTTCGTTCTGAACTTGGCGACGGTCCATCGATGCAGGATCTGATGGAACGGGTGATCCACGAACAGGGATGGGAGGCTTGGGTGGCGAACCTGGTCGATCGTCGTGATCATTTCGGGCTATATGATGTCCTGAAGCTTACGAGCCTGCCCCCCTCCGTATGTGACCAACTGGCGGTAGCCATTGGCGATGACTCCGCATCATGCGATTTTGCCGGTCATGCCGGCTGGTTGCTTCGGAAGTCACCAAATCGAAAGAAACTATTTTTCAAATTTGATGGTGCATACTACTGTTTCACTGGTCTTTTATTGCTTTCCGATGCGTATGAGGCTATCAAGTCTGCGGTATTGCAGGCGTTCCCCGGTTATGCCACGCAATGGGATGGCATAGAACGTGCCCGCTGGGCTTCCGCTCCTATCTCGATTCTCGAACAGATGCTGCCCACGATGTCTACGAGCCGCGACATACCATGTGAACGTTCCGATGGTTCAGTCGTTTCAATCGCCGCGGTATTGCAGGACGAGCAATCCATTCTGTTGGCGCAGGTATCACCTGATATTCATTTTTCCTCTCCGTTCGATGCCCCTGAACAAGTAGCGGCGTCCCTGCGAGAGGTCGCCGATATATTGGATACCGTTCGTGGAAGTCTCCTGTCCTTGGACGATGACCGCATGAAAGCGGCTGTGTATGTCGATGCGTCTTCCGACGACGTATCCTTGCCGCAAGCCCCTTCTGAACAGGATTGCCTGAAACTGACCTATGGGGCTTTGGTATCCCTCGCTTCGCGATGGGACGGCATTTCGCTGCTCCGCGCACTTTTATCCATGCCTCCCGCCCCTCCATTAGATTCCGCCGTTGCCGGTGTAACGGCGGATACGGATGATGATGCCGTCGCAGAAGTGCCCGCCGTCGGTGAAGGTGCCGAAGCTGAAATGCCCGGACCCGAAGCCCCTGACATGGAATATTCCGATAATGCTCCTCTTGTTCCCCCGCTTGCCGCGGAAACCGTTTCTTCTGATGCAGTGGTACAGGACGCCGTTGAAGAATCTGAGCCGTTGCCCCCTTTCACAGACGAATCTGAAATGGAGTCCGCTTCCCAATCACTGTCGGTGGATGACGATTCCGGACTGGTCGCCGAATCCTTAGGCATGCAATCCCGTGAATACGGTGACGAGCCTGAATTGAAGGTAGAGCCGCTGGGGGAGGACGATTTGGGATTTGATGAGGAACTTGAGGATTCTTCCGATTTGGATGACGACACGCCGCAGCTTTCTGATGTCGCTTCCGCGGTGATTGAACCTGTCCTTGCTCCGTATGTTTCTTCTGTGGCGCTCGTTGGACGGCGTGAAAACGAGGAACAGCCGGAATTGTTCGCATTTGGAACGGAAGGTTTTGTTCAGCACGTCTCGGATTCCCTGAACGATGAAGCCCTTCAGACGCTTGCGGAGGACGGCTCCGCTTCCATGGGGGCGGATATACACGTACCGCAAGCGAATGATGAAGCGGATTCGAGTTTTACTGCCGTCCAGAGGCCTTGTCCAGAGCCTGAAGGCGTGTCCGAACTGGTGGCGGAGCCGGAATCGGGCATTGAGTCTCAGATCAAACTTGAGCCAGAACCGGTGATTGAACCAGATGCAAACCCTGCGTCTCGGATTGAAGTCGAATATGGTTCATTCTCCGGTTCCGAGCCAACGTCCGGACCTGAGCCAACGGCTGAACCTGAACCAACGGCCGGACCTGAACCAACGTCCGGACCTGAACCAACGTCCAGACCTGAGCCAACGTCCGGACCTGAACCAACGTCCGGACCTGAACCAACGGCTGAACCTGAGCCAACGGCTGAACCTGAACCAACGGCTGAACCTGAACCAACGGCTGAACCTGAACCAACGGCCGGACCTGAACCAACGGCTGAAGTCGGCTCAGGCGACAAGAGTGAAGACGCTGCTGTTTCCAGCCGCTATCCCGCAACGATAGAGGAAGTGGTGTCGCGCCTTGGATGTGCGGGGAATGAATTCAGAAGATTGTGTGAAACATCTTCCGCTGACTTCCTCAACGGAGTTTCAAAACTCATCAACCAGGCGAAAGCGGCGCAGACGATTGACGGAAAGGACAAGATGTTCACGCTTCCCGGTACGGAGCTGACCGTTGTGCTATGTGTGCCGCAAGTTGATATACTGCGGGAAATGGAACGTCGCAACAATGTCGCCGCAATCATGTACACCCAGGGAAAGGCCGTCTGGCATGCGCTGTACATCACGTACAATGCCGCGGGAATATTGGCTGAGGCTCAGGAAGTGCCGTTGCGGCAGAGTGAGTTTTCTCCTTCTGACTGGAAGCTTGTCATGGCGATGGGCGAAAAAATTCTGGCGAGGCGCAAGAATGGAAATTCGTAGGCATCTTGAGGTCGCGGTCGCCGCGGCAAAACGGGCGGGGGAGTTTCTGCTTGCGCAGGAACATTCCTCCGGCCTGACCATCGTGGAGAAGCATGAGAACGATTTCGTGACGAACGCCGACGGCGCGAGCGAACGGCTCATCGTTGATTTTCTCCACGAACACTTTCCTGACGAGCATATTTTTGGTGAAGAATGCGGCTCCGATGGAATGGGAATGTCTGGCCGATGGATTATCGACCCGATTGACGGAACTACGAATTTTTTCCGGGGCATCCCGAACTATACGATCAGCATCGCCTGGGAGCTGGAGCCTTTCACGCCATTGGTCGGCGTCGTGTACAACCCGCGGCAGGATGAAATGTTCTCCGCAGGCAAGGATCTTGGCGCATGGTGCAATGGTCGGCCTCTGCGGGTTTCCGGCATCGCCGAACCCTCGAAAGCCCTGTTGGTCTGCGTGCCTCCGCATCGGCATCATGAAATAACCGCGGAGTATTTTTCAATGATGCAGGAACTGTTCCTGCATGTAAGCGACCTCAGGAGCTTGGGATCCGCGGCGTTGGAGCTCAGCTATATAGCGGCCGGGCGCCTTGACGGATATTACGAGCGGTTTCTTGGATACTATGATATCGCCGGAGGCATGGCTATTTTGCGAGAAGCGGGCGGAATGATATCCTCATCGGATATCAATGTTCCGTTTTCCGATGCTCGGTGTGATGTTGTGGCATCGAATGGGACTCTTCATCCTTGGCTGGAAAGAATGGTCCGGACTCATTGAACGAACATTTTGCGATTCCCCGCCGGGGATGCGCGTGTATGACTTCGCGGAGGCTTCATGTATTCCATTATTCTCTTTGATCTTGACGGTACGTTGATGAATACCTCGCCGGGAATTTTCGATACGGCGAACTATACGATGGGGCGGCTTGGCTTGCCACCCGTACCCGACCGGCAGCTACGCAAATTCGTCGGCCCGCCCTTGAAGGAGTGCTTCAAAGTCGCTTGCCGGCTCGATGATTCCTTGATTCCCGAGGCCTGCGCCATCTACCGCGAACGGTATGATGAAAAAGGGCGTTTCATGGCCGAGGTGTATGACGGGATGCTCGGTCTGTTGGAAACCCTCCGAACGCAAGGCCGCCGGATTGCCGTCGCGACATTGAAGCATGAACAACTGGCGAAAGAAGTTCTGGAATATTTCAAGCTCAGCGCCTATTTTGACGAAATCGTCGGAGCGGACCTTGATGGGGTTCGGACAAAGGCAGGCATCATAGACCTCGCCTTGGAACGACTGGGCTGGCACGACAAGTCCCGGACGCTGATGATAGGCGACACCCCCCATGATTTGATCGGGGCGCAGGCCGCCGGCGTCGATCTGCTGGCGGTTGACTATGGTTTCGGTTTTCCCCGTGGCGTAGACCTTTCAGCCGAGCCGGGCGTCGTCGGCGTGGCCGGTTCCCCTGCGGCGATTCTGCCGATCATCACCGGGCGGGAGTAAGTTCCTCGAAGATTCCCGCCTCCCGGTTCTTGCGGACGTTGTTCCATGGAAATACTTTTCCGCACATGCAGATGTATATTCCCGGCGGTAGTAGCTGTACCGCTGAGAATGCGCATCCTAGGTTGAAGATCGCGTCGGAGTTCTCCAGGGAGTAGGGGATCATCGCCCCGGTGAACACCACCGTATGCGGGTCGTCGCATCCCAATGTCGTTGCGACGACTTCCGCCGTCCGTACCATCGTGTCGGTTCCATGAATGACTATGATGTTTTCTTCCGCGCTGGACAGGCACCGTTGCGCCACCTCTCGTCGTTGTTCCTCGTTCATGTACAGGCTGTCTATCGCAAGCGGTCCTTCCAGCTCGATTTGAAGCGTACAGCGTGTCTGCTGAAGTATCCGGGGCAGTTGGGACTGCCTGAACGTCAGCTCCCCTTTGATTTCATCGTAAAGCTTGTCGAATGTTCCGCCTGTCGTGATGATCCGCATGTCCTTTGCCATGGTTCCTATGCCTTGTAGAGAGTTCTCGCCGCTTGTACAGCCTGTCGGTTTTGTTTCGCAGGATGATCGTCGTCGGCGCTGACAGGCAGATATCCGGCGAAATCGATGCCGCAGTAGTCGCAGATTTCAACAAACTGCTTGCGGATCAATTCGTACTGGACTCCTTCTACTTCATCGGCTCCGACCGCTATGAGATAGAGTTTTTTTCCCTTGTGGGGTTCTGTTCCAAGTGCATAGAGCCTGTCGATGAACAGCTTGAGCTGGGCGCTTACGCCCCACCAATAGACGGGAGTCGTGTACACCAGCGTATCTGCGCCGACATATTGGTCGTACAGCGGTTGCATGTCGTCCTGCTGGACGCACCGTCCGCCGTTTTTCCGACAGGCGTCGCACCCCATGCATCCTCCGATATGGAGTTTCTGCAATTCGGTTTCCGTCACCGTCGCCACAGGATTTCGCCGTATTGCTTCTGCGATGAATTCTTTCCCGAGGAAGGTTGAATTCCCGAAATGCCGGGGACTGCCATATACTGCCATGATGTTCATACGCAGAATATACCACGAAGCTATGTACTTGATAAGAGTAAATCCGATGATCCTCGTTATGTACAGAGTAGCCGTCCGTACTGGGAGGTTTCTGCAATTTGCCATTGCCAGAAGCGTTGCTTCAGGGTACTGTTGAAATATCTTCAAGTTATCCAAGAGGTGTATCATGTACGAAAAAAAACAAGTTTCAACACAGTCCGCCCCTGCGGCCATCGGTCCATATAGTCAGGCGGTCATCGCTGGCGGCTTTGTCTTTGCGTCGGGGCAGATTCCCGTGGACCCCGCTACTGGCGCGGTCGTCGAAGGTTCTGCCGCCGTCCAAGCCCGGCAGGTATTCGAGAACATAAAGGCCGTGTTGGCTGAAGCCGGTAGTTCGCTTTCCCAGGTCGTCAAGGCTACGGTGTTTCTGAAGAACATGGATGATTTCGTTCCTGTGAACGAGGTATACGCACAATATTTCGCGGGCGGCATTCTTCCCGCGCGATCCGCCGTCCAGGTAGCGAAGCTGCCCAAGGATGTCCAGGTCGAGATCGAGGTCATCGCCATAGTAGGCTGATCGTTCGCCACTGCAAAAAGAGAGGGAAGGGAAGATGAAAAGGACTCCATTGTTTGACGCCTATAAGGAATATCCGGGCGTCAAGCTGATTGATTTCGGAGGATGGGAACTCCCCGTGAATTTTGAGACGGGGATTATCGCCGAGCATCATGCGGTGCGGACGGCCGCCGGTCTGTTCGATGTATCTCATATGGGCGAATGCCTTGTCACCGGCGATTCCGCGAAGGCGTATCTCGACTGGCTCTGTACCAACGACATCGCTTCGATGGTTCCCGGCCAGGTCATGTATACCTTCATGTGCTATCCTTCCGGAACCGTAGTGGACGACCTGATTGTCTATTGCATCTCAGAAACTACCTATCTGGTTGTTCTGAACGCATCCAACACGACGAAGGATCTGGATTGGATGATTCAGGGAAACCCGAAGGCCAGCGACGGATGCTCCCTTCCCGTGATCCGTGACCTTTCCGCGGAAACCGTGCAGATCGCCCTGCAAGGTCCTCGTGCGGAAAAGATTCTGACGAAGCTCCTCCCTTCCGCACCGCAAATCGCTTTCTTCAGGTTTGACCCGCATTGTGTCGTCGCCGGAGTGCCGTGTCTAGTATCCCGCACCGGGTATACCGGAGAAGATGGTTTTGAACTCTACTGTTCGACCAAGGCCGGCATCGCCTTGTGGAACGCCTTGCTGGAAGCCGGAAAGGACGATGGCCTGATTCCCTGCGGCCTTGGCGCCAGGGACACGTTGCGCATGGAAGCCAAGTTGCCGTTGTACGGGCACGAAATTAGTGACCGGATCACTCCGCTGGAAGCGAATCTCGCAGTTTTCGTGAAGCTGGACAAGGGTGGTTTCTGCGGCCGTGAGTCGCTTGCCGTTCAACAAGAACAGGGGATTCCCCGTTCCTTGCGTGGTATCGAGATGGTTGATGGTGGCGTTCCCCGCCAAGGTTATCCCGTCTTCCTAGGAGAACGTGAAATCGGGTTCGTGACAAGCGGCGCGAAGAGTCCGACGCTAGAGAAATTCTGCGGCTACGTCCTGATTGACCGTACCACCGGTCTCAAGTTCGGGGATATCGTCGAGATTGAGATACACGGGAAAAAGAAGAGGGCGAAGCTGGTGAAGACGCCGTTTTATAAGCGTGGTGTCCGCAACGACCGACTTCCTGCTTGAATAAAAGCCGCCATACTGCGTCACTGCGCCCAAGCTGTGCTTGCGCACTATCTTGGGCTGGTATCCTTGTCTGGCGGCTTTTATTCTGCGCGGGCGAGCTGCTTGGAAAATTGTACTACCACAATTTTTTACTGCTACAATCGGACTGTGCTTGCGTACTGCGCAGAGAGCTCAAGGACACCGCCCCGCCGGACCTGCTGAAACGGGATTTCCATTCCGATGGTTCCCGGCGTCAGGTCGTCGAGGACATCACGTATCTTCCGGTGATGGAGAGCCGCCTGGGAGGAGGGACAAGAGGAATCATCATCCATTCTGACGCTGGATCCACATACAGGCGTTGCGGCAAAAGTACGTTGCTGAAGATGTACAGGGACAGCCTGCTGGCCTCTGGCATAGAAGACAGCCGGACGATATTCATCAACTTTGAGGATTATGACAACAGGGAGCTACTTGAGCCCGAAAACCTTGCTTCTCGGACAGAAGGGCGTTGATGTAGGACACATCCTTGAGAACACCATCTATCCGGAGCTTCTAAGAAGAGGGTATGAAGTGTTTGTCGGCAAAGCCGGAGAAACAGAGATTGACTTTGTCGCCCAGAACAATCTCGGCGGCACATGCATTCAGGTAGCTGCGACAGTCAGGGATGAAAGCGCTCTGGCAAGGGAACTCAGGCCGTTGCAAGCACTGAATGATAGTTATCCCAAGTTGATTCTCACCCTTGACGATGATCCTGATGCAGACTATGAAGGCATCAGAAGAATCAATGCTCTGGACTGGCTCCTGCGGAAAGAGAGTATTTGACATCTTTCTTGACAAGAAATTGTTTTCTGTTGCGATTATATCATTCCATGAGTATGATGAGCTTGTGCGAATATCGAGCTACGCCCCCGATGGGTTCATTCCGTTGGACAACTCCGCGATTATCTATCCTCCGACCGAGGCCTGTTTCAACGCCAATACGTTCAGAGTCTCCATGGACTTGAACGTTCCCGTTGTCCCCCAATTGCTGGAGCAGGCTTTGCGTACCGTACTGGAACGTCTTCCGTATTTCAAGGTATCGCTTCACGAAGGATTCTTCTGGTATTATCTGTCGCCGTCTGACGCACCGGTAAAGCTGTTCGAGGAAAAATCATACCCTTGTGGGCGGCTGGACCGCAGATTGACGAACGGCTATCTGTTCAAAGTCTGCTACACGGACCGGCGCATCGCCTTGGAATTCTTTCATGCGCTGACCGATGGTACCGGCGGGTTGATGTTCCTCAAACTGTTGGTGCAACGGTATCTGGAATTGTCCGGCTGTCCGGCGGGTACGTTTCCCGACATCCTGTCCCTGTCTGACGCTCCTTCGGTGGATGAGTTCTCCGACCCGTTCCAAAGGTGGTACGATCCCGAAGTCCCATCTTCTCCCGCGGGCAAACATGCGTTTCATCTGAATGTCACGGAATCTTTGACCGAATGCGTACAGGTGATTTCCGGAGTTCTGTCCGCTAGCGAACTGAAAGAACTTTCCCATGCCTATCAGGCTACCGTAACGGAATTTCTCGCAGCGTCGCTGTTGGATTCCTTTCGGAGCATTCAGGCGGAACGGGTTCCCGAACGGAAGCGTCGCCGGCCGGTCATGCTGTCCATTCCCGTCAACTTGCGGAAGGTGTTCGGGGAATCCACCATGCGTAATTTCACATTGTTCGCCACTGTCGGCATCGAGCCGGCCCTTGGCGATTTTTCTTTTCAGGAGATCGTCGACACCATACATCATCAATTGAAGCTCAAAGTAGACCGCAAAGCGCTGACAAGCCAGATGAAGCGGAATGTCGGTGGAGAACGAAGCTACCTGCTGCGGTTCATCCCCAATTTTTTGAAACGGCCTATGTTCAAGCTGCTGTCTGATTCCTTGGGGGATAATCTGTATAGTTCCGTAATCTCCAATCTGGGAATGGTCCAGGTGTCCGACCCGTTGTCGCGATGGATAGACCGATGCGATTTCTACCTCTCTCCCGGCAAAGTGAACAAACTCTCCTGCGCCGTGGCGGGATGCGGCGATGCCGTCATCATCAATTTCACCAGTTTTCTGGAGCATGACACTGCCGTGGAACGTCTGTTCTTTTCTTCACTGGTACGAAAGGGACTCCATGTGAAAATCCAGACGAACCGGGCTGAGTATAGTCGGATGACGGAAAAGGAGCGACCATAATGCCCTATTGTGTGCGGTGCGGGGTGGAGCTACCCCCGGATGCGGTGAAATGTCCGCTTTGCGCGACCCCGGTGGTGCTGCCTCCCGTCGGAGGCGATGTCCGAAACCACGGGGGAGGCGGATGGAACGAATTGTTTCCTTCAGAGGCCCCCGTTTCTAAAACGCACGGTCTGGACAAGAGGCGCAAGGGTGCGTTGGAGTTGTTGTTCGGCATTACGCTGATTACCGAAGTAGTCCTCGCCGTGTCCTTGTTGCCTTCGTCTGTCGGCTGGTTCATCCCCATGCTGAGTGTTCTGTTCGGCGCTCTGTGCGTAGTCGTGCCGCTGGTCCTGCCCGTTTCCTACCGTTGGTTCTCGACCGGCTGGCTGGCTCTCTCCGCATTGTTCCTGGGAACCCTTGGCATTTCCTTCAACGGCTGCTATTGGTCGGCCGTTGCCTGCGCTTCCATCGTACTGGGTTGGCTGTGCTTCGTGTTCCCGTTCTTTTTGCCGCGTAAACGACGTTGGGTCTCGGTCATCGTGCAGCTTGCCGCGGTTCTGTCTTTCCTCTATATGCTTGATTTTCTGGGTGATGGAAGACTTTCATGGTTCCTGCCTGTCGCGGTTCCCGTTGTCGGCGTGTTCTTCGTATCCGCCGGTATTCTGGTCCTGCGGATGCGCCTGTCGCGTCATGTGGATTTCCCGTTGGCGGATTTGCTTCTTTCCGTTTGCTGTATCGCCTGTGTGACGGTAGGCGCGGGTGATGTATCCGCTACCCGGTATCTGACTGGCCGGTGGGGTGTCGGTTGGTCCGGTACGCTCTGGGTGTCCGCCGGAGTACTCATTGTGTTTCTGCTACTGGTCGGTTGCAGCCGTCGGATCAGGCGTTATTTCACCAGCCAGGTCAGCCATTCCTGAGCTTTCGTTCAGGGATTCCGCTGGCCGCTTTCCGGGACGTTTTTCAGCTGTTCCCCCTACGTAAAGTCTGCGAACTGTGCGTCGGCGGCTCTCGCCAAGTCTTGCGGAACGACTTTGAGCTGTATCCCCCGTTGACCGGCGCTGACGTAGATATGGTCCTGCAACAACGCCAGTTCCTCGATATAGGTGGGGTAGTGCTTCTTCATTCCCAAAGGGGAGCAACCTCCCCGGATATAGCCGGTCAGGGGCTGGAGTTCCGACATCCTGATCAGGTCGATGTCCTTGCTTCCTGTAATGGACCGGGCTTTTTTCAGGCTGATTTCAAACTGGGCGGGCAGGCAGAATACGTAGACTTCGTTCCTGGCGTTCTTCAGGACGATAGTCTTGAACACCTGTTCGGGCTCCAGGCCCGCCGCCTGCGATGCATGAACGGCGTCGAGGTGTTCGTCGTCCCATTCATAGGTCTTTATTTCGTATGGGATTTCCATCGATTCCAAAATGCGCATTGCGTTGGTCTTCTTGATATCTTCCTTCATCTGCCCGCCTCGTCTGAAAGTATGCGAATCTCAAAGACGCTTGGCAAGTGCCTGTTTGGGGTTTTCGCAGGGGGGGCGCAAGACGATGACGAATCAGTGGCGTTTTTTTGCAATCATCATGTCGATATTTAGTGGAATGACGTACTTACGTTTTTTTTACGGTTGCGATAGATTGGTTATCATCATCACGGGATAAACTGAATCTTGTATAATCGTCAAGAACATGGTACGGTCTTTATTATCATTTCATGATGTTCGATGAAATTGAGGGGGCTGCCCCCAGGGTATGGAAGAATGAATAATTGTGTAGTTAGGAATAGCAAGGGCAAGATGTCCGTCGCCTGCATCGTCCTGATGGCGCTCTGCTGTCTCTCCCTTGCCGCGGCGGTCTCTTCAGAGATGTTCATGATGTCCCCGTTCTATGGGCAGGGGGAGGGGGGAAGTACAACCGTTACCGTCCCTGCCACAGGCAATCCGTCAGGTGTCGCTTCGTATGCGGAGCAGTTGGGCGATGTGTCCGCTTCTACGGGGCGGACTGATACGAACACCGGCGTTTTACCGGAAGAACGGGTACTGGCGGCGATCAGCAGCGGGGAATATCCCGTAACGCCGGGCGACGTCTACAGCCTTTCCTATGTCGATGGACAGACTCCGGTCCTCAATGAACTGCAAGTGGATGGCTCCTGCGCCGTATCCGTTCCCGGCGTCGGCATGGTGGATGGCTCCGGGCTGACGTATGCGCAGATGAAGACCGCGATTGAGAACTTGGTGCTGATGTACCATCCCTATTCCATCCCGCAGTGCAGGCTGGTCGGTACCGGCGTGTTTTCCGTCGTGGTGAAGGGCGAGGTTTCCTCGACGCAGCGGGTTCCCGCATGGGGGCTTTCCCGGCTGTCGTCCGTTGTCGGGCTGGCTACACCCTATGCGTCCACCCGTTCCGTTGAAATACAGCGCAGGGATGGTACTTCCTCCATATTTGATTTGTACAAGGCGATGCGTAACGGTGATCTTTCGCAGGATCCCCTGCTGGCTCCCGGCGATATCGTCATTTTGAAGAAAGCTTCACGGATTATCACCTTGGAAGGTGAGGTCTATAGGCCGGGGACGTACCAGATTTTGCCCGGACAGCAGCTTTCCGCTCTGCTCGATGTCTATGGCGGCGGCCTGCTCACTTCCGCCGATACTTCGAAGATTCGCGTGGAACGGTATGATTCCACCGACGGGACGTGGGACGCCATGTTCGTGAACAGCAGGACTGATGGAAGCTATCAGCTCCAGAACCTTGACAAGGTAGTCGTGGAGAAGGTCGTTCCCACCACCCAGAGCGTATCCATCGAGGGAGCTATCGCGGTCAATCGTTCGACGACCACGAATACCGACTCTGTATCGTTCCTGACCAACGCCACGACCAGCAAGATGTTCTACCAGTTCTATCCCGGCGAGACGGTGCTCGACATGCTTCGGGCGGTCTCCTATCGGTTCAACACGACCAGCGACCTTTCCGCCATGTACATGGTCCGCGAGGGGCAGATGATACCCTTCGACGCACAGAAGATTCTCTATGGCGATGGAGCGGGCGGGGACGTGAAACTGCTGGGAGGCGACCGGTTCGTCGTTCCGTTCAACCAGATGTTCGTGACCGTCAGCGGCGCGGTCGTCAGTCCCGGTACGTTCGCCTATGTACCCGACAGGCCCGTCTCCTATTATCTTGCGTTGGCCGGCGGCATTAGCGCCGATGCGACCAAACCGAATTCCGTCAAAATTACCGATACCGCCGGAAACACCTTGGATACCGATTCCATCGTTCCTCCGGAGGCCGTCATTACAGTCGCCCGCAACACATTCAGCAACGATATCTCCAAGACCGTGGCTATTGTCGGGCTTGTCAGTTCAGTTGTGACCATTATCGCGACAGTCGTGACGATTCTCGTGAATACGAACGTAATTTCCAAGTAACAGGTGGGAGGCTATATCCATGGCGACCGATACAGATAATGCGCGGAGCATGACAGAACCGATGGAAGAGGGAATCAGCATCAAGGAGTTGCTTCATATTTTCAGAGTTCGGTTCGGGTGGGTCCTGGGTTGTTTCATCATCGTGGTGGCGTTGGCGTTCGTCTATCTGTATTACACGGTTCCCCAGTACGAGTCGCAGGTGACGATTCTGGTGGAGCCGATAAAAACATCATCTTCCATTGAAAGCCTGATGATGGGCAGCGCCACCGGTACCACCAAGATCGCCACGGAAGTGGAGCTGATTACCAGCCGCAAGAATATCGACCATGCTTTGTCCACATTGGATTTCGGCCAGTATGTGGATAGCGAGGGGATTTCCTACGCCGATCCGTTGACGGGGATGAACTATGCGAAGGCCAAGGAGAAGATTTCGGTAGGGACGGTCAAGGATACCAATATCGTCAGAATTACGGTCACTGACCAGAACCTGGTGTTCGCCGCGGATTTCGCCAACGCCTTGGCCACGAGCTATGACAATCTGCTGACATCAATCGCCCGCAACTCCCAAGCCGCCCAGAGGGAGTTCATCGAATCCCAGATACCGGTCAACGAGGAACTGCAACGTACAGCGTCCGATGCGCTGGGCAAGTTCCGGGAGACTACGGACATCATCCAGCTTTCTGAAAAGAGCGGCCTGCTGGTTCAGAAGATCGCATATTTCCAGATGCGGCGTGAACCGTTGAGGCTCCAGAACCAGGAAGCGATCAGTCTTGCGCAGAGATATTCCCAACAGCTGTCAGATTACGGGATTACCGGTTTGGTCAGCTACGAATCATTAGCCCGGGCCGCGGAGACTGTCCGGTTGCTTGCGGAGCTCAAGACGTGGAAGACTGAATTTACGATGTATGAATCGGTCGGCCTGTCCTCGACGCCCGCTGGAGCGACTGTATCAACGGCGTCTCCGGCTAACCAGACTAGGATCAACACGCTGACCAGCGCCATAAACCAGTCTACGAAGGAGTTCCAGGATTATGTCACCAAGCGGGTGATGGAGGGTTTGTCGGGCCGGGATGCCTGGGCCGATTCTTTGTCAAGGGAATATGCCAAGGCGATATCACAGCGTTTCGTTTCCGATGTCGATCTGGACGTGCTGCAACTGATGGAGAACCTGTATTCCGATGAGCTTGCCCAGTTGCCGACGCTGGAACGCCAGTTGCTGGAATTGCAGCGGGATGTCGATGTCTACGCGGCTTTGGGACTGAAGCTTCGAGAGATGCTGGAGGAAGTGAAGCTGGTGGAGGCTTCTGTAACGGGAAACGTCATTATGATCGATCCCGCCGTCATGTCGAACCCTGACAGACCCGTTAGCCCCAACAAGCTGACGATTCTCGCGGTGTCTGTTTTGCTTGGCGGCGCACTTGGACTCCTGCTGGCGCTGGGGCTTGAGATGCTCGATGTCTCGATACGGGATGACTCCCAGATCAAGAGGATCATCGGCAAGGATATCCCCCTGCTCGGCTGGTTGCCGTTGCTTAAAATCGATTCACATGAGAAGTACCCTTCGTTGGTCGTCTGGAATGATCCCCAGTCCTTCGAGGCTGAACGGTACAAGCTTGTAGCCAGCAATATGATTTACGGGAAGAACCGCAAGCGGAAGATATTCTCCATCACTTCCGCGTCGATGGGCGAAGGGAAGAGCAGCGTGGTCGCAAATATAGCGACTTCCTTGGCCCAGCTTGGATCGAGAATCCTTGTGATCGACGGCGATCTCCGTTTGCCCAGCATGGAACGGTTCTTTAACCTGAAGCATTCTGAAGTCGGCCTGGTGGATCATATCGTCAACGACGTGCCGCTTGAGCAGTGCATCATCCAGCCGTTGTCCAATGTTCCGAACCTTCATCTGCTGCCGCCGGGCAAGGCTCCTCTGATTCCTCCCGCGATTTTCGCCAGCGAGGAGTTTGATTCTACGATGGAATACCTACGGAATATCTATGACTATATCATCATAGACGCTCCTCCGTTGCAGTTCGCCAGCGAGTTGCTTGCTATCGCGAAACGGGTTGATGGTCTTGTCGTCGCCGTTCGCGCCGGTATCACGACCAAAGGCGCTCTTGAAGACTTGATGGTCAGCCTCCGTACCGTGGAGGTGCCGATTGTCGGCGTCGTGTTCAACGGGGTGATTACCAGTCGTGCCGGCAATATCTCGAAGGGAGGCCGGTACTATTCTGCTTCGTACGCCTATAGCTACCGCTATGGCAACACGGGCAAGAAAAAGAAGCGTTCCGCCGGTCGTCATACTACGTTGTGGACTTACCGCAAGAAATATAAGAAAGATTTGAAGCAGCGTGAGAAAGCCCTGCGTTATGGTACTGACGATCCCATATTTGCGTTCAGAAGCGGTATCGAAGGGGCGTTCATTTCTGTCGCCGCCGCTGCTGGAGAAGCGTCTGTAGATGGATCTGGGCCGGAGCAAGGTCCTCAGAAAGTCGCGACCCCTGCAACGCCCCCTGTAGTGGAGAGGTATGATGAGGTCGATATCGAAGCGTTCCTCAGCGATATCGAAGCCGATCCAATGGCTATCGGTAGGCAGCCGTCGGAAAAACAGAGTGAGGATCCTGAGAAAAAATAGATGGCGGGGGCTGGACAGATTCGGTACGGTCTGTTATGTTAGTCCAGAAAAATAAGAAGGAGACGAACTGTGTTCAGAAGTATCTTGCATCATCTGACTGGTGGCGAGCGTGTTTCGCTTTCGCTGTTTCCTTTTTCATATGGAATTGTAGACGTCGGTCTTTAGGGCCGGCGTTTTTTTTACTCTGACGACTGGAATGCCGTCGGGGTGGCAGTTTGCCCGTATGGGCGGGAGGCGTGGTATGGATACGAATCCAAGGAATGTGTTTGTCGGGAGGTCCTTGTGCGTAATCGACGATTTGTCGATTGCGGAGCGCAAGTATCTTTTCTCTCAAGTGAGAAGGCTGAAGGCGGCGATTGAAAGCAACGACCAGCCGGTGATGGATGAGTTCAGGATCAACGACCAGGATTTTGGTATCTACGAGGTGTTCCTTGAAGACAGCACCCGTACCAGGGAATCCTTCCGTAACGCGGCGAAATTCCACCACGCGAAGGTTTCCGAGTTGAGCAGCGACAGTTCTTCGTTCAACAAGGGCGAAAGCTTCGCGGATACGTTCAATACGCTGGCTGGATACTCCAATACGATTTTCATCATCCGTAGCAAGATCGAGGGAGTCTGCCGGTGGCTGGAGGATGAATGTACCGCGTTTGCGAATCGCAACCGGTTGTGGCGCAAACCGGCTTTCATCAACGCGGGAGACGGCAAGCACGAGCATCCGACGCAGGAATTGCTGGATGAATTCACGTTTCTGGAGGACAATGCATGGAAGACCGATAGTATCCATGTCGCCCTTGTCGGGGATTTGTTCCATGGTCGCACGGTTCATTCCAAGGCTGATGGATTGAAGGTCTTCGGCCATGTGAAGGTTGACCTGATAGCCCCGCCCGAACTTGCGATGCCCGATTCCTATGTGGAGAAGATGCGGGAGAACGGGTTCGAGATTCGCATCTTCCCGTCGATTGACGACTATGTGGCGCAGGACGATATCGCCTGCAAATGGTATTTCACCCGCCCGCAACTGGAACGCATGGGCGACCGGATACTCCAGCGTCAGGCGGAACTTCGCGAAGCCATCACGTTCAGGAGGGACTTGATTGACAGGATGCCCGAAGGTACCAAATTCTATCATCCGCTTCCGAGGCACAAGGAGCATCCGACGATTCCGACATTCCTCGACGAGACTTCCTTCAACGGTTGGGAGCGGCAGTCGATTAACGGCATGTACGTGCGCATCGTGCTACTGGCTCTGATCGGCGGGAGGATCGGCGATGATTTTGTTCCTCCGCAGGTCGCTCCCGTAGCCAATGTCAATGACGAGGAATACATCATCAAGGTTCCCGCTTCCTCCACCGTCAAGAAAGAGGTGAAGACCTACAGCGAGGGGGTGCATCCGATTCGGGACGGCATTGTGATCGACCACATCTGCAAGGGGGACAGCCCTGCGGAAATCCGCAACCACATGCGTCTGATCAGCAGCGTCCTTGGCCTAGACGAATCCAAGGGCGGTGAGTGGATCTCCACCGGTAAGGAACCCGACTCCTACAAGGGGATTATCTTCCGGCCCGGCGCCAGGGAGCTTACCCGCAAGGAACTCAAGCGTCTGGCCGCAGTCGCGCCCGGTTGCACTCTCAATATTATCAAGGACGGCAAGGTTGCTGCGAAATATCGGACCCACATGCCGCCCCGCATCTATAATTTCGATGATCTGGCTTGTTCCAACGACGCCTGCATCTCCCACCCGTCCCAGTCGGAGGGTGTTCCCGCACTGTTCTACCGGACGGTGGACAACCGGTTCGCCTGCGCATATTGTGGGAAGAGTCATTCCTTCAAGGAGATATGGAAGAGCAAAAAATAACTTCCTGCTCGCGCTTTGTCTGTCCCGCTGCGTTGTCTACGCAGGGCCGTACACGAAGTGCTGTCCCTGCGGGGTGACCTTGCGGGACGAGCCGATCCGCTTCGCGGGGGTGTTCGGAAAGGATCATGGGATACTGCGTTGTTTCAACATGGCCGTATTCTTCGGGGACTGGGGTGGTCTCCTGCGGGTAGTCGTGATTGCCGGCATGGGCTTCGGAGGCCAGACGTACTTCCCATGAGCCCGACTTGGCTTTAGGCGGCGGACCTGACCTGAGGCCTGGCATCTTTCGGCCGGACCATCCGTCGCTCCGGAAAGGTGTGCTCGGCGGTCTGTATGCCATGGAGTTGTCGAACGGCGCGATGTCCTGTGAAAGATAGCGCGTTGCTTGGTGAAAGACGATGCGCTGCACATGGAAGATGGAACCGACAAAATAACCATGGTGCAAGCTACGGTTTTGTCGTAGAATGACAAAAAGCCTTTGGCTGAGAATGAAAGGATTGGATCATGAAGAAGACGATTGATGAAATTACCGGTTACTACGGACCGTTGCTTGCCGAGCAAGCCCTTGGGATGGGCGCGATCAGGCTTTCCCCCGACGATCCGTTCCAATGGGCGTCAGGCTATCGTATGCCCATCTATAATGACAACCGCCAGTTCCTGGCGAAGGCGCAGTCGCGCAAGCTGATTTGTGATGCGTTCGTGGAAATGCTGGAGGCGCTGGACTATCGACCCGAGAATATAGCGGGCACCTCGACCGCTGGGATTCCTCACGCCACGACACTCGCTGACCGGCTTCAATTGCCGTTGACCTACGTCCGGAGCGCTGGCAAGGATCATGGATTGCATCAGCAGATAGAGGGACTTGGCCGTAGCGGAAGCTACGGGGGGTGCAAGGTGGTGTTGATCGAAGACCTGGTTTCTACCGGGGGGAGCTCAATCAAAGCAGTTGAGGCAATCGTTGCCGCCGGGGGGAGCTGCCCGCACTGTCTGGCGATATTCACCTATGGCCTCCAAGCGTCCGTCGATGCGTTTGCCGCGTTGACCCCGCCGTGCGACGTCCGTACGATTCTCAACTACGACATCATGGTGAGTACCGCGCAGAAGACGGGCTATGTCGATGCCAATGGGGCCCTGCTGTTGCGCGAATGGCGTCAGGATCCGTTCGGGTGGGGCGAAAAGCATGGTTTTCCCCCTGTAAAGTAATATCGCTGTGATTTTGAAGACTGGTTCTACCGATCATCAGGGCGTGCCATTGTCCTGAAGGTTTCGCAAGGCCAGACCGACTGAAAGGAGTCTGTCAGATGAGTACCTATATTGAATTGTTGCGTGAATCGGCGGCGGAAGTAAAGAATTGTGCATGCATGGGGCTGGATCCCCAGCTTTCCGCGCTTCCCTATGACAGCGGCGATCTCCGCGCCGACTTGAACGCATATTTTCAGGAATTGTTTAGAAGGATGAACCTCGCAGGGACCATCCCCGCGGCGTTCAAACCGAATATCGGATACTACCAGGCGCTGGATCGGCCGCGGGAAGAAGATTTTTCCGGTAGCCTCGCCTTGGTTGATGTTCTGGAACTTGTGGAGAATTTCTTTCCCGGCATTCCCGTCATCCTTGATTCAAAACGGGGGGATATCGCCCGTTCAAGCGCCAACTACGCAATAGAGGCTTTCGAGGGCTGGCAGGCTTCCGCGGTGACCGTCTCTCCGTATATGGGAAGCGATTCCATCGGGCCTTTCCTATCCCATGTCCCAGGGGAAAAGGGTGTATATGTCCTTGACCGTACCAGTAATCCGGGGGGGCGGGATTTTCAGAATCTCGTCGTGCTGGACAAGGTGGACGAGAAGGAATTGTATCCGCTCTACATGTCGGTCGCGCACCATATCGTATCTTGGAGTAGCCAGTGTCCCGGTATCGGGGCGGTTGTCGGAGCGACAAGCCTGGCGGAACTGGAGGATATCGCCGCATACTATAGCGACAAGGATATCCCCATGCTGATTCCCGGCGTGGGAAGTCAGGGGGGGAGCGCCACGGAAACCATGGCGGTGCTCAGAAAGGTCGGATATCCGGTGGAACTTGCCAGGATCAACAGTTCCAGTGGACTGACCCATCCTTGGAAGAAAGGCCCCGCGCCGGAGGATTGGCTTGACCAATGCGCGAAGAGCATCGCGCAGATTATCTCTGATACGGCGGTATGACCAATGGCTGTGTATGAGAACAAGGCTTCGCTGGTCTTGAGGGGCCGACATCTGGAAAGTCTGGAAAATCCGGTGGAAACGCCCCCCCTGCTTGCTACGGTAAGCGGGGTGGCCTCCACCAAGACCCCATTGATTCGATATTTCGACAAGGGTATTCCCGCAGTCGGGATCATCACCACGAAAAGTTTCCAAGTGACTCCGAATCCCGGCAACCGGGAGCCTGTGATCTGTGAGGTCGCGCCTGGCGATTTCGGCAATTCAGTGGGGCTGCGCAACCCCGGCATGGAGGTGGCGATACAGGAACTGTCCGCGCTGCGGGCTTCCCGCGACATGCGGGCGTTGCTGAACGTTTCTGTATCGGCCAGCAATCCCGATGATTTCATTACATTGGTCCGGCGGTTCGAAGCTGTCGCGGATATCATCGAACTGAATTTCTCCTGTCCCCACGCCGCCGCCGGTTTCGGTGCGTCGATCGGCTGCGACCTCAGCATAGCGGCATCGTACATGGCGGAAATCAAGAACGCCGTTCCTCGTTGCAAGGCGCTGATTTTCGTCAAGCTGACGCCAAACGTCGAAGATATCGGCTCTATCGCGAAAGCGGTTGTCGAAGCAGGGGCGGACGGGCTTGTCGCGATCAATACCGTTGGGCCGAACATCCACATGGATCCCGTGGCGAAAGCCCCCATCCTCCAGAACAAGCTGGGTGGCAAAGGGGGCTGTAGCGGAAGATGGGTCAATGGCCGGGCTTTGGAATGCATACGGGAAATCCGGGCCGCCGTGGGCGATGCCATCCCGCTGATCGGCATGGGGGGTGTCTCCACCGGCAATGATGTCGCCGCGATGCTTCGTGCGGGGGCGGATGCCGTTGGTATCGGCAGTGCGTTCGGCAAGGTCCACCAGCGGTTCTGGCGTGAATATACCGACGCCCTCGTTCAGGAGGCGGTTGCCGATGTGATGGCGGACCATGGAAAGAAAAGTATTCTGCCCGCCAATTCCAGCGCTTCATATATCGACGGGACCCGCCAGATGGAATATCGTGCCCATACGATTCTGGGTGTGTTGTTCCACACCCCCAACATCGCCGTATTCACACTGTCGGGCACCCTTGACTGTCAGGCAGGCCAGTTTGCGTTCCTCTGGATTCCCGGAGTGGGGGAGAAGCCATTTTCCGTCGCCGAGAACTCCCCCTTGACATTCGTCATCAAGAAACGGGGTGCGTTCACCGAAGCGATGTTCAGTCTGAAGGAAGGTGATACCCTCTATGTCCGTGGACTGTACGGTGCGAAAATCGAACAGAATCCTACGCCGAAGGCCTTGCTGCTGGCGGGTGGCACCGGTGTCGCCGTCTTGCCGTCTTTAGCTCGGTTGCTGAAGGGGCAAGGGACCGTCATGGATATCTACGTCGGTACTTCGACCAGCGCCCCTGCGGCCGACGGCAAGGCGTTGCTTGAAGACCCTTTGTCCGCTTTTGGCCGTTTTACCTGTATTGCGGACGATGGCAGGCCGGGGCGTGTCCTTGATGCTCTTGGCGCCGGTTTGTCAGATGTGGACGGGCTTGCCTGCTATGTCGTCGGGCCTGAGAAATTCATGGCGATTGCGGCGAAGAAGATGGTATCGGCGGGTGTTCCGACCGAACGCATCTATCTTTCGATGGAACGAAACACCCTCTGCGGCATCGGGATGTGCGGAGAATGCGTCTGCGGTGACCGACTGGCCTGTCAGTGGGGTACGTTCATGCGATACGACTATCTGCTTGCGGAGGCTCCTGAATTGGTATGTTGATGATCGATCCCCATGTGCATCTGCGCGACTGGTCGCAAAGCTCCAAGGAGACTCTGGTTCATGGAATGACCGCCGGTGTGAAGGCCGGCATCGGTACATTTTTCGACATGCCCAACACATCCCCCGCGCTTACGGATCGGGAGACGGTCTTGAAACGGCTTGCGGATGGAGACGCCGCCGCAAGATCGGTCTTGGACGCTACCGGCGTCCTGCCGTCGTATCATGTCTACGGCGGTCTGACCGCCGACGCCGTACAAGTCGCGAACATGGCTTCGCTGGTTCGTGAACTGTTTCCGAGAGTGGTCGGGCTGAAGATGTTCGCCGGGCATTCCACCGGCGACATGGGGTTGGTGACGGAGGAACTACAGCGCCAAGTATACCACGAACTGGCGAAGGTCGGATATCGGGGAGTCCTCGCGGTACATTGCGAGAAGGAATCCCTGTTGCGGCCGGAACGCTGGAACCCCGCCGTTCCTTCCTCCCATAGCCTCGCCAGACCCGCCGAGGCGGAAGTCGGGTCCGTCAGGGACCAGATACGGTTCGCCACGGAGGAAGGTTTTTCCGGTACGCTTCATATCTGTCATGTCAGTACCGCTGGAGCGCTGGAGTTGATTAAAGCCGCCCGTTCTGCGGGAGGAGCGTTCGCCGTCACCTGCGGAGCCACCGCTCATCATGCGTTGCTATCGGAATCGGCCTATGACCGGTCCGGTAATTTGGTGAAGATGAATCCCCCCTTGCGTGGCGAGCAAGACCGGAAAGCTATCTTTGACGGGTTGCTCGATGGTTCAGTAGACTGGGTGGAAAGCGACCACGCCCCCCATACGCTCGAAGATAAAGCCGCCGGTGCGTCCGGCATACCGGGGTTTTCAGGCGCCCTGCTGTTGATCATCGCCTTGCGGAGGGCCGGTTGCCCTTTGTGGAGGCTTGAGGATGTATTCGGACGCAAAGTGGGGGAAACCTTTGGTTTGGTGTGTGAGGAACGGATGGAAATCCCAAATGATGTGGAAATCGCCAGAGTCCTGCCTACCCTTGATGGGATGTATTCTTGGAATCCGTTCTGTTCGTTTGCATAATTATCAAACAGATTTGAATGGTTTTGTTCGATAAATATCCGGTGAAGTATTGAATTTCTCCTTGGTTTTGTTGTTAGATATGGACTATGTTTACAAAACTATCTAGAAATGTAAAGAAAAAACTACCGGCGTTGCTGGGTGTGACTATATGTTGCCTGTCGCTGTTCATCTCCTGTCCCATGGCGCCGCCGGAAGATCCTATGGGAGGGTTCAATCCCTATCTTGCGCCGTCGTCACCGACCAATGTCAGTGCGACGAACGGCGTTCCAAATAAAATTGCTTTGCAGTGGGATGCTTCCGAAAATGCTACGAGCTATCAAGTCTGGATGTTGAAAAGCGATGATTATGGCGCTGCGAATACTTCCCGTTCTACAACGCTCAGTTACTCCAATCTTCAGGAAAGAGGCTTCAAGTTTGTTGAGGATGTGACGGCTACGAAATATGAATTGTCAAATCAAACGGCTGGTTCCGCCTATATTTTCGCCATAGTCGCGATGCGAGACCTTGGTTCTTCCGTTACAGCCGTTGGGCGGCGAGTGTTGTATTCCAATCCCAGCGCTTTGTTTGAAGGAAGCACTGTGGGTGGTATTACTTTATCTGCCGTCGCTACCAGCCAGACAATCGCATTGTATTGGGATGTTCCGAATATTTTCAAGACCATTCCTTCCGTTCCTGGAGTGGATGAACCTCTGTATGACTATTCCTTTACGCTGGAATATAAACTAAAAAGCGCTGCGGATGTATCGGCAAACTGGACTTCCGTCAGTGGGGTGGGCAAAAATTTCCATCATGAACTCAACATTGCTTCTAACGGACTTTCTGTAGACACTACCTATGAGTTCCGTATTTCCATGACTGTACTTGATGAAAATGGTATGGAAGTGACTACCGTACAGAGCATCAGGCTTCCTGTTACGACTGAAACGAATATGCTTCCCGACAAGATTGAGTCAATCAATATAACGTCTGGTTCTCTTGCAGATGGCGTCAAGTTGACTTGGATTGCTCCGAAGATTCCTTCTGGTCTCGATGTCACTAATGTATTCCGCATAGATCGTAAAGTGGATGGAGATGAAAGCGCTGTTTGGGAGACCGTGTTGGCCGCTTCAAAGGATTCAGGTATCCAGAAAGGTTCTGACGAGCGGGAATACTTCTGGATGGATACCACGGTGGCCGACAATGTGAAATATGTATACCGCATCCTGAATGGATATATCAACGCATCGGATGTTATCACCTTGCAGGACGAGGCCGATGCTACGAAGTCCTCGGTCGGCTGGAAGCTCTGGCTGCCTACGGATGTCCAGGCTGCGTTTGCGCCGGGAGAAGGGACGAATCCTGACAACGGTACTGTCGCTTTGTCTTGGAATTACAGTGGCGGGATTACGGACGGTATCACCTGGAAGCTTAAGACCTCCGTTTGGAGCCAGAAGGACGGTACGACAGAGAGTAAAACGGAGGATATTGTTCCGATTGTTTCCTCTGACGTTTATTCCTACAATAGCAATATTCATATCGCCGAGACGAATTTCGTCCATACATTTGAATTTGTGCTTGAATTCCTGTTCAACGGGGAAGTCGTGAAATCTTTGCCTGTCAGTACGACTCCTGGGACTGTTTCACTCGGGATGTCCTCTTCCGCCGTTTTGTTCAGCAATTTTACCGCTACGCAAAACCTAGTCGGGAAGATCAGGCTTTCCTGGATCGTAATCGACGGCTTGACGGAAGAAAGCTATGAAATCTGGGGCGATGGAAACAAGCTTGCCGACGTTCCGGTTCCTACGGAAAGTGGAAATACGAGAACGGTGGAATTGACGACTTCCGGTACTCATGTATATCGCTTGACCGCAAAAGCCAACTACGGCGGCGAATCCCAGACCTATTATGGGCCTGACCAAATTACTGGCTCGACGCTGGCCGTCCCGCGGAATCTCGTTGCGTCGGACGGTACTTCTCTGACGCAGATCGACATCACATGGGATTCTCCTGCCAACAATGATGATGGAGCTGTCAAATACGAACTCTGGTACAAGCTTGATTCCTCCGACGATACCGGCTGGCAGAGCATCGACATTTCGTCTTTGCTCGTATCGACTACAACCATCACAGATGGCGCGGGGACGGACCGCGCCGGTGAAATATATGATTTCAGGATGCGGGCCTACAATACGACGCAGAGCGTTGGTGGAGAAAATTCCTATACTGAATGGACCGAACTGGAGAAGGGCAGCATCTTCGGACCCGGAAATATGACGTTGAGTGCGACACAAGGTACAGATCCTCGGAAAGTCCAACTGACTTGGAATGCTGTGGAAGGCGCGAGTTCATATACGATCTATCGTAATAGTGTCCGTGTGAAGGGCAATCACACATCTACTTCTTACGCTGATGAAGAGCTTGCCGCTTTGGTCTCCACAGTCGATAACCCGACTCCTTTGTCTGAGAAATATACATACAAAGTTGTTCCTGTTCCGGTGTTTGAGGCTGATATCAATGCTCTGCGGGGCAAGGAGGCTCAGGGGTGGCTGTTCGGCCCGCCGAAGAACATCGTAGCTTCAAAAGGCGCCGCTGTCGGTGTAATCAATGTCACATGGGACGCGGTCGATGGCGCTGATTCGTATATCGTCCAGAAATATACGATTGATACGAACAATGAACATATATCGCAAGGGTCTCCTATAACTGTCACGACAAACTCTTTGAATGATTCGACTTCGACGAATCCTGTCTATTATACTGTCTTGGCCCATTCAGCGACAGGTATGGAATCTGCGTACCAAAATGGATTCGGTACGACGGCCAGCATGTTCAAGGAGAAGGAAGCCGACAACTACGGATATCGGCTGACGACTCCTTCTACATTCTTCGTTACTGAGCAGGTAGATGCAAGCAATGCATATCGGCCGTATGTCCGGCTTACATGGGATAGGGTCGCTGGCGCTACGCATTATACAGTCAAAGCGTTGGATGGAACTACGGTCATTGATGTGAGCGGACTGAATTATCACGAAACCAATGCCGTGGACAATGGTGTACCATCGACTTCCGCCGGATACCTGCAATATGATCCTTCAAAGAAGCAATATGTTTATAATGATGATACAGGGATTCTCACCAATTCGTTGATTATCGTATCGTATAAGCTGAACGCCGTGAATAATGTTTCTTCTGCAAGTACTGGCTATTTGGAAGATGCGACGAATGTACGCAGGGCGTTGAAGGCTCCTGAGGCCGTTAATCTGGTCAATGGTTCTTTGTATCCACTTTTACATAGGGCTGATGCGGCCTTTGGCGGCGATTGGTTCCAATATACGACAAGTACTATTCAATATACGGATGATGCAGGTGCGGTTATTACCGCTGCAAATACATTCTGGAATCCTGCGGGTCATTATTATGGAAATATCGTTCTAGATGGTTTTGGTAGTGCGATAAATGGTATAGTCCTTTCTACTACAGCTTCTTTGCGTACTGATACGGGAAGCGGTGTCGGTACAAGCGCATTGATCAGTCTTAGCGATGATAGCAATGGTGTCATTGTGGCTAGATTTGGCACTGGTTACAATGACGTTAAAATAAAATATTGTAACATTCGAGTTCCTGCTGCTGTTGAAGGTGCTGGACATTGTTACATTGTGACTTTGGGAACTGCATCTGAAATCACCGTTCCTGATTCTTCATCCATCGTCAGACCATTCTAAAGGAGTAGGAAAAATGAAACGAAACCATATGTTGTTTATGATAATCCTGCTCCTTGCCGGAACGTTGACCTTGACTTCCTGCCGTTGGGACATCTGGGGAAGCTCGCCTAGGGATTATGGAACGGGAACAGGTTCGACTTCCTCGTCCCTGTTGTATACGGGAACCGCCCCTACCTTTGTGACGGCCACCCAGGCAAGATATTCGGACAAGATTGTCATTAGTTGGAACGCCGTAACCGGAGCTGACTATTATGAGGTGTTCAGGGCTGAGATTCCCAACCTCAGTCCAGCGCAGGATCAGTTGGCTTGGACCAGAATGCTGGAAGCCCCCGTCGGAAGTACCAGCCTTACTGATACGGGCATCGAGGCTGGCAAATTCTATGTATACCGGGTACGGGCAAGAAGCTTCGCATTGCGTACATTGATCGGGAACTATTCTCAATCCGCCTATGGGTGGGTGTTGTCTCCTCCCATCACTTTTTCGGCTACTCAAGGCGCTAGTTCAAAATATATTGAACTTTCCTGGAGTCAAGTTCGGAACATCGAGGGCTATCGCGTGTACTACAGTGTTTCTGGCTATGGCGGTACTTGGCAGGTCGCGATACCGGAGGGCTACGAAGCCTATGACTATGTGTTTTCACCCAATGTACTATCGTTCAAGTTCGCACCTGACAAGGCATTGCAGGGGCAATCAATATATTTCTATATCGAGAGTGTATCGAAATCAGGTTCAAAGAGCGATCCTAGTGCGCAACGTCTTGGATATACGTTTGTTCAAGGCGCGCCAACCGCTCCACAGAATGTGACTGCTTCGCAAGGTGAGTCATCAACCGAAATCAAATTGACTTGGAAATCCTTGTACACGACCGATGAAAGTGGAGTGCGTGTCGACTACGATTGGGAAATCTATCGTGTCGCCGACAGTCAGTCCGAGAAGAAAATCTATTCTACGAAAGACGGCGATCCAAAACCTACGGAAGAGGGCGATATCATGTCGTATACCGACTCCAATGGTCTGGCCGCCGGCATTGTGTATACCTATAGTATCAGAGCGATTGGAAAAATCGATGTCGAAGGAGTTCCGACAAGCGTAAACGGTCTGCCGTCTTCTGCCGAGGGTTTCTTGCTTTCCCCGCCAACGACCGTAAGCGGCGTGGCGATACTTCCCGACAAATCAGGCTTTACATTTACTATCGGCGATGCGCCGGGTGTCTCTGCCCATTCTGACTGGACATATTCCGTATGGGGAAAATCCGCAGAGGCTGGTGCGGAATTCAAGGAACTTGATGGAATGAATATGATTCCAGTATCCGATATTTCCAGCCGTACCATAACCACGGTCTATAACCCGACTGACGGCGTTCCTGAACATGCGTATGAATATTTCACCGTGAAGACTTCCAACGGTTATGATCAAAGCTTAGGATACGATGAAGTCGTCGGTACTCCAATTCAAGTGTCGCGGCCTGTCTCCGCAGATGGATTCAACGCATCGGACAACTATGTCTATGATGGAATGGCGGCTTCCTCCGCCGGAGTGTATCCCATTGCACTTACTTTGCTGACTGATTCGTCGGTTGAAGCGTACAATGTTCGGATTTGGCATGCGAAGCCCGCTTCTACGAATGCTGTCCCTGACCAAGAAATGTCAAGACAGGCTTTCTCCATATTGAAGGATGCTGGTGGAAACGATACCAATACAAGCATTTTCCTGAACGCGGGTACTGCGCCCATTGGTACGCAATGGTATTTCAGCGTACAAGGTATTGATACTTTGGGACGCGAGGGTGAATGGAGCGACATCGATGCCGGTTATGGCGCTATCACGGGAAACCTGTTGATCAAACAGATGCAGGTATATTGCTTGAAGCCATGGGAATATATCGATACTGCGTGGCTTACCACTGAATATCAGTACAGTAATGACATCAATACGAAGTGGAAGAACAGCGCTATCTACGACAAAATCAAACAAGCCGGTACGGGGAGCTTGTCGAGCGGCATAACCGAAAATTCTTACTATAACAATGGAACTATCAAATATGTGGCCACCGTGCAAGGGTTGGGAGGCCGAGTTTCATTTACTTACAACAAGTTCGGGGAAGTCCCGTACATGTATTCCACAGGAAGCTACGTGATGAGCGTCAGCATGAGCGGTTCCGGCTCCTGCGTCGGCGGAATGACGATTGGCGGGATGTACCCGGCTTCCATTGGGTTCGACAATATTTCAGTCAGTGAGCAGAAGTTCGTGGGAACCTATACTGTAACGCAGTCGAACGGTACTGCTGCGCAGGAAGTATCTCCCGACCAACCGTAAGCGAGGAATGAACATGAAACGTACAATGCAAATATTGCTGATGGTTCTGGTTTGTCTGGGGATGTTCGTAGGCTGTGAAATGAAGATTCCCAATCCGTTGATTGGATGTTATGTGCTTCCTGCGGAATCCGTAGGGGCTGGTGAATACCACCTTGCCGCCTTGAGTTTGCGTAAGGACGGGACCTTTGCCTATGTGGAAGTGATTACCGGAACTTCTGAATTGAGGACGGTTGAAGGGAAGTATGTCATGGAGCTTCAGGCCTATGATTTCCTTTCGGCGGACGGCAATCTGTACTTGACGGTGGAAAACGTCCCTACGGATGTCGAAAATCTTCTTTTATCCAAAGGTACAAATCCATTTTTGTACGATTGGGCTTGCGATAGGAACGAAGGTCCGAAGAGCCTGACTCTGGTTCGAGATGCCGATAATCCCAATAACAATCTTGAAATGATATATAAGGGCGGTCCTGATGTCCTGTCAAAAAACATTGAAGCGCTAAAAGTCGAAAGTCGGCGGCTAGGGGGTGAGCTATGAGCTATAGAAAATTATTTCTGAGCATCAGCATCCTCCTCTTGTCCGCAACCTCCTTGTTCGCCGTTGAGCCGATTGCGACGATAGATGGCAAATCATATTTTCAGCACTCAAGTGGAAGATACTATTATCGGAATCCTTCCGACGGTACATATTATTTTACCAACGATGATGCTGTAATCGCCCGTTTGGACGCTATTCTCACCGCTGCGGCTTCCTCCACTGACAGGACTCTGGATGATACCGATTCATCACGGCCTTCCGTAGTCCCTGTTGTATCCGTCGAGACATCGGCAGAGCGTTCCGCTTCATCGTCCGTAACAGATTCTTCGGAGAATGCCGCGGCTTCTTCCAGTTTCGTTGTAACCGATGAAATGGTCCAGGCCGTCATGGCCCGGCTTGCTCAGCAAGGGATAACTCCCGCGACATTGGCGACTGACGCGATGCCTCCCGATGCGGGGGCTTCCCAGCCGGAAAAAAAGAGTTGGTGGCAAAGCGAAGTCGAGGAGGCTTCCTTCAGCTATGACCTGTATTTCAGGACACAGATGCTTCGCAACGCAACATTTTCCCTTGGCGGCGGGCTGAACCTTGGCTTGCAGACCGCTTCCTTCAAGTTTGAATTCTATGGGCTGGGTGACTATTATCTGGCTCCCTTGGGTGGAACCGGCGGGGCTGCGTCCCTTGAATTCTCCATCGAAACAGGCGTCATGCTCGCCTGGAAGTTCATGGAGGTCTGGAGGACGCGCACTTATGTCTGCCTGGACATGGGCTGGTACGCCCAGTTCGCCAAAATACCCCAGCAGCCCGATGATATTTTCATGGGGTTCAACGGTATCATGTTCAGGCCGAAGATCATGACTGAAATCAGGATTTCCGAACATTATGCGGTTTCCATCGGACTGTTCTACCAGTTCCCGCTGTATCCCGCCTATTCCGACTACAGATGCCTGGGAGCGATGATTTCCTTCATCTGATTCGTGCCGGTCGCTAAGATTTCGTTAAAATGTCGCGACCGAGGTCTTTTTCAACGATCCCCCCTTCCTCCAAGGGGGATTGTTTATTATTCTATATGGAAAATACTTATATTCTATCACTAAAATAGCTCTGGGTGATGTATTCTGGGGCATAGGAGTCTGTCAGGCATGAATCTACTGGCAAAATGCAAAGAAACAGTAGTATCTGTAGTTCCGGTCATGGTGATAGTCCTGATCCTGCATCTGACTGTCTCTCCGTTACCATCGACGATGCTCATCGAGTTTTTCATTGGCGGCGTCCTGTTGATTATAGGACTCTCAGTCTTCTTGCTCGGTGCGGATATCGGCATGATTCCGGTTGGGCAGCATGTAGGGGCTACGCTTACAAAAAAGAAAAACTTGGCGTTGATGCTGATTCTTGGTTTTTTGATTGGGTTCGTCATCACCATCGCGGAACCGGATGTCCAAGTTCTCGCTACCCAGGTGACAAGCGTTGACAGTACGATTGCCCGGACGCCGTTGATCATGATGATAGCCGTCGGGGTGGGGTTGTTCGTCGCCTTTGGGCTGGCTAGAATCGTATTCCAGATTTCTTTACGATGGATTTTGATTGGTGCGTATCTGGTTTTGTTTATCATAGCCGCTTGTACTAGTCCTGAATTCGTCGGTATCGGTTTTGATGCGGGTGGGGCGACGACCGGTCCTATGACTGTACCGTTCATCATGGCGTTGGGGCTTGGCGTTGCTTCGGTCACGAAACATGAAAACGCTGAGAAAGCCCAGGACGATAGTTTCGGTCTGGTCGGTATTGCGTCCGTCGGCCCGATCATGGCTGTGTTGGTCATGGGATTGATTTCCGGTGGTGGCAATGGAGATGTCGCTGCGGCGGCCGAAGCTGAGGCCGCCGTCGAATACTCGATTGCCGGGCATTTTCTTCATATCGTTCCGGAAGTCGTCATTGAGGTCGCGAAGGCTCTCGGTCCATTGGCCGCCATGTTTGTCGTGTTCCAGATCACTCTGCTTCACATGCCCCGGCAACAGGTTCGCCGGACAGTCCTTGGCCTTATCTATACGTTCTTCGGTCTGGTGATTTTCCTGACTGGGGTCAACGGAGGGTTCATGCCCGCGGGTCAGGTGATGGGAGCCGGCATCGGCGGTATCGGCGGCGGGTGGTGGCTGGTACCCGTCGGGCTGCTGTTCGGGGCGGTGGTCGTATGCGCCGAGCCCGCCGTCTGGGTCCTGACCGACCAGGTGGAAGAGGTCTCCGGCGGCCACATCCGCCGTCCGGTCATGCTGGTGACTCTTGCCTTGGGCGTAGCGGTCGCGGTAGCCCTCGCCATGACGCGGGTCGTGACCGGGTTGAGCATCTGGTGGTATTTGATTCCTGGTTATGCGCTTGCATTGGGGATGACTTTTTTCTGCCCGCCGTTGTTCACCGCGATAGCGTTCGACTCCGGTGGCGTGGCTTCCGGTCCCATGTCCTCGACGTTCATCCTGTCGTTCACCCTCGGGGCCTCGATGGCGCTGGGCGGCAATCCCGTATTGGATGCCTTCGGCGTAGTGGCGATGATCGCCATGACTCCGTTGATTGCCATTCAGGCTCTTGGCTTGATTTATCGGCGTAAGCAGGCGAAGATGGAAATGGCCGTCAAGGAACATAAGGCCAAGCGTTTTGCTCTTGGTAGAAAGGGAGGTCAGGCATGAAGAATGATATGACTACGGTCTTCCGTCCAGGGAAGCTGTTGCTGACGATAGTGAACCGTCACCAGGGCGAGCGACTGGTGGGCGTCGGCAAGGCCGTCGGCGCGCGCGGCGGGACGATTCTCCTAGGCCGCGGGACGGCCACGAACCGCATCTTGCAGGCGCTGGCGATAGGCGACGTCTCCAAGGACGTGCTGCTGACGCTGCTGGACGACAGCCAGGTGGAGGCGGTGGTGCGTGCGCAGCTCTCCGCGGCGTCGGGGGACCCGCGGCACCTGAGCGGCGTGGCGGCCCTGATTGACGTGTCGGGGATACTGAGGCGGGTCGCCGGTGCGGACGAAGGAAACAAGGCGGAAGGCAGGAGGAGCGAAGACATGGAAGCGAAGTGGAAGCTGATATCGATAATCGTGAACAACGGGTACGCCGACGAGGCGATGGCGGCGGCGCGCAAGGCGGGAGCCGCCGGAGGGACGATCCTGACGGGGCGGGGGACTGGCACCGAGGATGACGTGAAGTTCTTCGGGATCAGCCTGGTGCCGGAGAAGGAGATGCTGCTGATACTGGCGGAGAGCGGGCTTGCGCCGAAGATCATGGACGCGGTGCGCAACGAGACGAGCCTGAAGGAGCCGGGGAGCGGGATAGCGTACAGCATAGATGTGCAGGAGTTCTACAACCTGGGCAGATAACCCCGCTCGGACGATGCGTCCGATACTGCGTCATCAGCCGGGCGGGCGTACGGGAGTACTGTCCGCCGTCTTCTTCCTGGTCTGGGGCGCATCGCCCTTCGCGGCAAGCCGCTCGGGCAAACATTGCCTAGCCGCGTTATTCTCGGAGGGTCGTACGGGAGTACTGACCCTCCTCGAATGCCTTGCCGGAACGACGTTTTCCCTTCGCGGGACGGGCTTTGGACGATGCGTCCGATACTGCGTCATCAGCCGGGCGAACGTACGGGAGTACTGTCCGCCGTCTTCTTCCTGGTCTGGGTCGTATTGCCCTTCGCGGCAAGCCGCTCGGGCAAACATTGCCTGGCCGCGTTATTCTCGGAGGGTCGTACAGGAGTCGCTACGCTCTCATCCTGTTCTGCCCGATGCCCCATGTATTCGCATCATTCAGGGATGCAACCCTCCTCGAATGCCTTGCCGGAACGACGTTTTCCCTTCGCGGGACGGGCTTTGGACGATGCGTCCGATACTGCGTCATCAGCCGGGCGGGCGTACGGGAGCACTGTCCGCAGTCTTCTCCCTAGTCTGGGTCGTATCGCCCTTCGCGGCTTTCTCGACGAACAGACAGCGAAGCCTTCCTGAAAGTGTTCCGTTAATATTGTCTTGAGGATTGTGCTGTCCGCCGTATTGCCACGAGTTTTTTCACATCTTCCAGGACTGCTCGATCATGAACCTCAATTACAAGCCATTTCTGTCCCATTCCATCCGGTGTATTCTGGTAGAGGGCTTGAAGATACGGGGTGAGGAATGGGAGTGCGAACTCTGCTTCGTTGCGTTCTCTTTCTCCAATTACCAGAAGGACGGTAAAATATCCGCGTTTGGGATAGAGGGTACACAGGCTTTTGCCTGATTTCCTATATCTGACATTCCAACCCTTCCAGTCTCCAGTCATTTTGCACCCGCTATAGCTGATGCTCGGTATTGTCTTGTATGTCGTTTCGATATGCCTGCACAGTTCATCCCATAGCGAGAATTGAACAAAGCCCTCAATCATTTCCATGGTAGGCTCTTGCGACTGGTCCAGTTTGTCCCATGAATTATTCATCAACCGTCTCCTATTTTCGATTAAATAATATGCTGAAGAAGTTGACAACAGTATGTCATGTTTTCTTTAATCGCTTTCCGCGATGTTTTTCTATGATGATTATCCTTTGCCGGATAATATGTTGTAAAAAAAATCATTTTTCACATACAGGACTTTTCTTTGTCGAGGATGTTTCGTATCTTGTAGCAGTACGCTTCAGTACCAGTAAAATGACTCCCGGAAATATGTTTCCTGGGGCGGAGGAGTCTGTCAGTCATGAATCTACTGGCCAAATGCAAAGAAACCATAGTATCCGTTGTGCCAATCATGGTGATTGTCCTGATATTGCACCTGACCGTTTCGCCGTTGTCTGTGACGATGCTCATCGAGTTCTTCATCGGTGGAGCCTTGCTGATCCTCGGCATGTCCATCTTCTTGCTTGGCGCGGATATCAGCATGATTCCGGTTGGACAGAAAGTCGGAGCTTCGTTGACGAAAAAACGGAACCTTCCCCTGATGTTGGCGATTGGCTTTGCCGTAGGATTGGTTCTGACTATAGCAGAACCGGACGTCCAGGTTCTCGCTACCCAGGTGACGGGCGTTGACAGTTCCATTCCCCGTACTCCATTGATCATGATGATAGCCATTGGGGTAGGGCTATTTGTCGCATTGGGGCTGGCGAGAATCGTCTTTCAACTTTCCATGAGATGGCTGGTTACCATTTCGTTCGTAGTTATTTTTTTCTGCGCGGCGTTCGTGAGTCCTGAATTCGTCGGTATCGCCTTTGATGCGGGTGGGGCGACGACCGGTCCGATGGCTGTTCCGTTCGTCATGGCGTTGGGGCTCGGCGTCGCATCGGTCCGAAAGAACAGTTCGACTTCCAATGTTGAAGCTGATAGCTTCGGTCTTGCAGGTACTGCGTCTATTGGCCCGATACTTGCTGTATTGATCATGGGTTTGCTCGCTGGTGGCAATGGCGGTGGGGAAGTGGCTTCGATCACTGCTGAAGCTACATCAGAAGTCTCTATCCTCTGGCATTTCCTAAGGCTGGTTCCGAGTGTGGTCGTAGAAGTCGTCAAGGCACTGTTTCCCTTATCCATCATTTTCTTGATTTTTCAGATGACATTGCTTCGCCTGCCCCGGCAACAGGTTCGCCGGACAGTCCTTGGCCTTATCTATACGTTCTTCGGTCTGGTGATTTTTTTGACGGGAGTCAACGGAGGATTCATGCCCGCGGGGCGGGTGATGGGTGCTGGCATCGGTAGCATCGGTGGCGGTTGGTGGCTGGTTCCTGTCGGGCTGCTGTTCGGGGCGGTGGTCGTATGCGCCGAGCCCGCCGTCTGGGTCCTGACCGACCAGGTCGAAGAGGTCTCCGGCGGCCACATCCGCCGTCCGGTCATGCTGGTGGCGTTGGCCATCGGCGTGGCAATCGCTGTGGCGCTTGCAATGACCCGCGTCATCACTGGCTTGAGCATCTGGTGGTATTTGCTACCGGGATATGCCATCGCTATTCTCATGACATTCTTTTGTCCTCCGTTGTTCACCGCGATAGCGTTCGACTCCGGTGGTGTGGCGACCGGTCCCATGTCCTCGACGTTCATCCTGTCGTTCACCCTCGGGGCTTCGATGGCGCTGGGCGGCAATCCCGTATTGGACGCCTTCGGAGTCATCGCCATGATTGCGATGATTCCTCTAATCGCTATTCAGGCTCTTGGTTTGGTCTACAGGCATAAACAGTCCAAGATTGCCAAGCCTGTTCAGAAGGAGGTCGTTTGATGGAGATGAAAACGACTTTCCGTCCAGGGAAACTGTTGCTGACGATAGTGAACCGTCACCAGGGCGAGCGACTGGTGGGCGTCGGCAAGGCCGTCGGCGCGCGCGGCGGGACGATTCTCCTAGGCCGCGGGACGGCCACGAACCGCATCTTGCAGGCGCTGGCGATAGGCGACGTCTCCAAGGACGTGCTGCTGACGCTGCTGGACGACAGCCAGGTGGAGGCGGTGGTGCGTGCGCAGCTCTCCGCGGCGTCGGGGGACCCGCGGCACCTGAGCGGCGTGGCGGCCCTGATTGACGTGTCGGGGATACTGAGGCGGGTCGCCGGTGCGGACGAAGGAAACAAGGCGGAAGGCAGGAGGAGCGAAGACATGGAAGCGAAGTGGAAGCTGATATCGATAATCGTGAACAACGGGTACGCCGACGAGGCGATGGCGGCGGCGCGCAAGGCGGGAGCCGCCGGAGGGACGATCCTGACGGGGCGGGGGACTGGCACCGAGGATGACGTGAAGTTCTTCGGGATCAGCCTGGTGCCGGAGAAGGAGATGCTGCTGATACTGGCGGAGAGCGGGCTTGCGCCGAAGATCATGGACGCGGTGCGCAACGAGACGAGCCTGAAGGAGCCGGGGAGCGGGATAGCGTACAGCATAGATGTGCAGGAGTTCTACAACCTGGGCAGATAACCCCGCTCGGACGATGCGTCCGATACTGCGTCATCAGCCGGGCGGACGTACGGGAGTACTGTCCGCCGTCTTCTTCCTAGTCTGGGGCGCATCGCCCATCGCGGCAAGCCGCTCGGGCAAACATTGCCTGGCCGCGTTATTCTCGGAGGGACGTACGGGAGAACTGACCCTCCTCGAATGCCTTGCCGGAACGACGTTTTTCCTTCGCGGGACGGGCTTTGAACAATGCGCCAGATACTGCGTCATCAGCCGGGCGGGCGTACGGGAGTACTGTCCGCCGTCTTCTTCCTGGTCTGGGTCGTATTGCCCTTCGCGGCAAGCCGCTCGATGCAGAACTGTCCGACCGCGTTATTCTCGGAGGGGCGTACGGGAGTCGCTACGCGCTCATCCTGTTCTGCCCGATGCCCCATGTATTCGCATCGTTCAGGGATGCAACCCTCCTCGAATGCCTTGTTGGAATAGTGTTTTTCCTTCGCGGGACGGGCTTTGGACGATGCGTCCGATACTGCGTCATCAGCCGGGCGAACGTACGGGAGCACTGTCCGCCGGTTTAATGTCATCCACGGATTATTTTTTATGTGCCAATATACCTCGAGAATACCTTGGAGCTGTTCATTTTGTAAAAAATGATAGGAACGTATCGTTTACTGTGGTATACTGCCCCATTATCACTATCCAGAATAACTGAAAGGGCCGTGCGTGAGATGATTGATTTGCGTAAACATTCTAGTCGGCATCTTGAGACGAAACTCGTATTGCCGATTCCCGAGGCCAAAGGGTATACCCGGGACATCCATTACTATATTTTTTCTCCCGCGCAGTTGCACATGTCGGTGATTCCCGAGCAGGATATGCTTCGTAAATTTCAGGCGCATGGACGATATTCATCTCCCGAAATTACATTGGATGAATTGTTTGATTCCTCCAACGCCTTAAGCCCGCTGGTCGCATTGACCCGTTATGTGGAGAGACGGTTGCAAACCGGAAGCTTCGATGTCTCAGAAACGATCTTGATCCATGAACTTCAGGCTTTGGCGAATTCCGTCCGCCATGATTCCCGTGTGGAGGTTCAGGATTGCAAGGATCTCGTTGAGCTGGCACGAAAGTCCGGACAATATGAGGACCTGATACAGTCGATTGATGAATGGTGTCTCCTGATTCGGCGTTTGATGGATGAACTGCGTTCCTTGATGGTCCGGTTGCGTGAAAAGCTGCCTGCGGGCAACAGAGTTCTGAGCGCGTTCGCTTGGGCGGACGAGACGATCAGTATTTTGGTGGAGCATGACTCCCTGGACATGTATCTGGCCGTGGAGCCTTTGTTCGGAAAGTTGGGGGATTCCCCGTCCCGGCTGTTGCAGGTTTCAAGGGGGGAGGCATCCTACCGGATGGAGCAGGAATATCAGTCTAGTGCCGCCGGCAATGCCCGGCACACTTCGGAGACAGTCGCTTACCGGCAAGGTGTTCTGAAGAAGTGGAGTCAGTCCGTGCTGTACTTGACCCCCCAGTATTCCCGATGGCCGAAACGGATTGGCGGTATTCTCGCGGGAGCTGCTGCGGCTATCGCCATGACCTTCGCCACCGTCGCGTCGATATTCGCGGAAACGTGGTTTCTGAAAAACAGCCTGCAATGGGCGTTGATCGTCATCATCGCCTATGTATTCAAGGACCGTATCAAGGAAGGTCTGCGTGCGTTCTTCAACAAAGTACTGCCGAAGATGATGGCCGATGAAATTTCCGCGTTTGTCTCTCCGCGCACGGGACGTAAGATCTGTACCAACAAGATTATGATTGATATGACCGACGCAAAGAACGTACCGCCGAGAATCGCTGAACTGCGGCGTGACAAGGAAAACCCGTTTCAGGACATGTTGCCCACCGAAGATGTGCTTCACTATACCCGGTACATCTTCATGCATAAACCGCAGAAGCGAAAGAATGATTTCGGGATGCTGCCCTGGATTAACAACCTGACGTTGATCATTCGCATCCGTATCGATGACTGGCTCAAAGAAATGGATGATCCCAAAGGCCTGGTCTACCGCGTCGATCCAAACGCCGATGAATTTGACCAGACCGATAGCGACCGGGTGTATCATCTGCACATGATTATCGAGGAGTATTCAAAAAAGGATGAAATCGATGATTTCTCCCACTACAGGGTTATCCTCAATAAAACCGGTATCATCAGGATTGAAAAACTGTATAACAGCAATGATTGATTTTCCTGCGCCTGTTACATCTGACTGGCGATAGTCTTCAGAAATAATGCTTTTTGAACAGTCTAGGGAAAGGTGTGGTGTGCCGCTTGAAATGAATCTGCCATCAACTAGCAATGAATCTGCCATCAACTAGCAATGAACCTGCCATCAACTAGCAATGAACCTGCCATCAACTAGCAATGAACTCCATTGTGAAAAACGGCGATAACAAACTTCTCCATAAAGAAATATGTGAATTTTTACGGTACTAGAGGTGTTTTCTTGCGTCGGCGCAGGGGGATGTGGAGCTTGTGACTGGTGTTGGGCGGTTGGCGTGCTCGTCATTCATAAAATGGCAAGCACGCCGATTCAAAATCATTATAGACCGATCTGGCTGGCTATCGGCAGCATCCCGTCGATGGTGTGCTGGATGACTTCCGGCAATTCCATGCTGATCATCTCCGCGCCTTTTGCAATGACTTCACGATTGACACCGGCTGCGAAGGACGGAGACCCCCATTTTTTCTTGACTGATTTGACCGTCATGCCATTCATCTTTTCAGGACGCATCAAGGCTGTCGCGGTAACGAGGCCGGTCAGCTCATCAATCGTATAAAGTACCTTTTCCATGTACAGTTCTGGCGCGACATCGACGCACAAGCCCCAGCCGTGGGAGACAACCGCACGGATGAATGCATCGTCAGCCCCGATTTCCTTCAAAAGCTCAGGAGCTTTCTTGCAATGCTCGTCAGGATACGTACCGTAGTCGACATCATGCAGGAGGCCTACCAGCCCCCAGTATTCAACATCTTCACCTTTGAGTCTTGCGAATTCCCTCATGACCGCCTCTACGCTGAGCGCGTGGTGGATCAGACTCTCCGAGCTATTGTATTTTTTTAGCAACGCCATGGCGTCCGTTCTACTGATACCCATGATACCCTCCTGCAAATTCGATTATGTGCAGTTGTACCGCTAAGCAGGCGGTTGTGCAAGATGGTACGGCGCTCGGTTGCCTCGATACTTGGCTGCGACTATCGGTTAAATGGGTATAGACTAGGCGGTCTGTTTTTTGTATATTGAATTACAGACTAGTTGGTCTAGTTTTGGACAATATGACGCGGAGGGCCATGCGGCACTATGAGACGTGAAGAAAAGAACCGGCAAAGTAGGGCGAGAATCATCGATAGCGCGTTGAATGAGTTTTCTGAACGGGGCTATGGACTGAGTTCAATCAATGCAATCTGTGACGGAGGGAATATCTCAAAAGGTATTCTGTATCACTATTTCTCTGATAAGGATGAACTATATCTCGCCTGTATGAAGGCTTGTTTCAATCAGCTCGTCACATATCTGCAAGGAAACGGGGTTCTTGAAAACGGTGGCGTCGAGATACGGCTGCAAGAGTATTTTGACATGCGTCTTGCTTTTTTTCAGGAAAATCCGCGGTTCCAAAAACTATTCTGTGAAGCGTTGGTTGCGCCTCCCAATCATCTTGTGCGGGAGATTGAAGAAATCAAGGCCGATTTCGATACATTGAACGTCCGCGTCTTGAACGGGATACTGGATCAAGTGGAACTTCGTCCCGGCATTACGAAGAGGGATGTCGTGGACATATTGCGTCAGTACCAGGACTTCATCAATGTACAGGATCGACGGACAGCCGATGGGATGCGGATGCCCGACATAGCGGCTCGTGAAGCGCATTGCCGTCGTGCCGTGGATATTCTGCTGTACGGGGTCGTCGAACGGACGGGGGCGTACAGATGAATGTCCGTGTACAAGAAAAAGGCTCGCTTTTGGCGGATGTCATTCCTTCGAGGGCGATTACCAAGCTGGCCATTCCCGCGACGGTCGCCTTGCTTGCGAAAGCCGTCTACAATATTGTGGACACCGCGTATATCGGTTTGCTGGATTCGGATCTCGCTCTGGCAGCCGTGGGTGTGACGCTTCCCCTGTTGCTGATCATGGTGTCGATCGAGAATATCTTCGCCGCGGGGGCGGCCGTACTGGCCGGACGGCAACTCGGGGCGAACGATACGGATGGTGCTTCGACGACCGTCTCGACCATTTCCATATTGTCGTCCATCATAGGTGTCCTGCTGTGTGTGACGGGACTGTTGTTCATGGAGCCTCTGTTGCGTAGCTTCGGGGCTTCGGACGCCGTCCTGCCGTTGGCGAAGGATTATGCGTTCTGGATGTTCATCGCCGCGATTGCGAACTTGCCTGCGCAAAGTCTGAACTGCGCTGCCCGTGCGGAATCCTCCGTGAAGGTATCCTCGATAGCGGTGATCGTCGGAGCCGCCCTCAATGTAATCCTTGATCCCATATTCATGTTCGACTGGGGATTCGGCATGGGAGTTGAAGGTGCATCTCTTGCCACGACTATTTCCCAGTTCGTGACCTTCATGATACTGTTGTGGTTCTATTTTCGCGGACATTCCGTAATCCCGTTGAAGCTGAAACGTTTCAAACTGAATTTTTCGTTGGTCAGGACTGTAACCTTGATCGGGATTCCCTCCGCCGTGATTCAGATTTGCCTGGCGGTGGCGACATCCTTGACCAACATCGCAGCCAAGACCATGCCCGACGCGGATCTGATTATCGCTGCCTATGGCGTCGTACAACGCCTGATACTGATCGGCTGTTATGTGGTGATGGGGTTCATGCAAGGATACCAGCCGGTGGCCTCCTATGCCTTCGGCGCAAAGAATGAGGATCGGTTCCATGCTTCCGTCCGTTTTGCCCTTCGAGCCTCACTGCTGCTGACCATTGCGGTTGAGATCTTATATATCCTGTTGTCAAAGCCGCTTATCCTGCTATTCAATCGTAATCCTCTGGTTGTCGGCTATGGTGTAAAACTGTTGATTTCTCAGGTGCTTCTCTATCCTGCGTTCGGTCTGTGTTATATGATGACCATTACATTCCAGACAATCGGTTCCTCACGATACGGGTTGTTCCTTTCCATGGCCAGACAAGGTGTATTCTACATTCCCGCCATTTTGTTGCTTCCCAGGATGTTCGGGGTTTTTGGAATCTATTGCGCCCAGCCTGTAGCGGACTTGTTCACCATCCTGGTCTGCTTGTTGTCCATTTCACTGATGAAGCGGACGGCGACGCGGAACATGAGGGGGAGGTGACTTTCCTTGGAGGACATACCCGTCGTTCGCCATTACCATGCAGCGCGGATGGACGGCTATCACCTTTGTGCCGACAACGGTGCCTTGGGCATCGCTTTGATTGGTGAAGCCTGTCGCAATGCGGTACAGTCCTGCCGGACTTTCATAGGTGTCGGTTCCGTATCCCGGTTTTGGAATTCTTGATGATTTTGACCAAGGTGGAAAAACTTTTCCTAACGTTTTTTGAACTCTTTTGCTTTCCAGACAAATATGGTACACTTTATGAGGTCGCTTTTTCTGCTGTCTGGCGACCGTTTTTCCACCTGTCGTCCCCTGACGGGTGATTTTTGTACGAGGAGGAATTTCATGTCTGCTTCAGACGATGGCGGTAGTTGTCTGCCGTACCTGTTGTCGATGAAAATAATGCCGCTATCCTCCTACGACGTTGTTACGGGATATTTCTGATTGTCAGGATCTTGTCTGCCGTGGTTCTGAGGATATGCGATGTAATATGCCAAGGAGCTTCCGATGATTACCATACGAAATAATGTCGTATCCCGCGTTCCAGGCGACAAACCTGCCATATCCGACTATACTTGGGTCGACGCCCGCGATATCAACCGTGACGATATCTCTCGTCTGGAAGAGGAGTATTCCATATCCAGCGAACTGCTCGCGGACATCATGGACCAGGACGAGCAGGCCCGTATCGAGAAGGAGGACGACTATGTCGTCCTGATCGTCCGTCTGCCTGCGTTCGCCGAGGATTGTCACGGTATCAACCAATACGCAATACCGCTTGGCATCGTACTGTTTCCCGACAAAGTGATTACCATCTGCCAGAGCGACAGCGTTGTTCTGGAGGATTTCGCCCGTAACCGGTTCCGCCAGTATCCGATTGAAACGAAGGAGGGGTTCGTCATCAGTATCATGGGGCGGGCGGCGATGGTGTATATCCGTCTGCTCAAATACATGAACCGGCAGAAGTCGCTGGTCGAGGAGCAATTGCACCGTTCAATCATGAACTACGAGCTGATTCAGCTCTTGCAGATTCAGAAGACTCTCGTATATTTTACGACCTCGTTGACAACGAACGAGGTGCTGTTGGAAAAACTCCAGAAGACACCGTACTTCCAGTTGCGGAGCGAAGAGGAACGGGATTTCCTTGAAGACGTCATTACGGACAACAAGCAGGCTATCGCCATGGCTAACATCTATTCCGATATCCTTACCGGAACGATGGACGCCTTCGCCTCGGTCATCTCAAACAATATGAACGTTATCATGAAACGTCTGACGATTATTTCCATAGCGTTGATGTTCCCTACTTTCATCACCAGCTTCTTCGGAATGAACGTTGATCTGCCGTTCTCCACCGCGCCCTTCGCCTGGGTGGGGCTGGCTTGTCTCTGCGGTCTGAGCGCCATCGTCGGCGCATGGTTCCTCAGCGACCGTCGGAACAAACGGCTGGTTCAGCGCGCTTCGTTGGGGGAACGCCCCGCCCGCAAGACCCGCGCTCGTGAGGCTCGTCCCCGTCGCAAACGAAAGAAAACGGCGGAGGAGTGACCTCTTCTCCCAGCCTTTTGAACATGAGCCTGAACATGAGCCTTGTAAATGAGCCTGTAAAACCGACCGGGCTTTGTCAGACTCAGGACCAGATTGTTCACTTGTTGCGTAACAATATTGCTGAGACTCTCCACTTCAGCAGGGCAACAATTACAAAGCATTTGCAAATCTTGAAGAATGCTTGATTAACCCAGCCGATCCGCCGTGACGGCCAATTCTTCACTTGATTGAATACATGTTTTCAAGAACATCGCTGATCGTCCGTAATTCGGCTTCACTCAGGATTGTACGTTCAGGATGACAATCCACATCATTACGGCAGCTTTCGATGGCTTTTTCAATTCTTTTCTCATCAATGTCCGTCAGTTCCGCAAGCTTTTCCATCGCTTCGGATGAACCGTACAGGCACACAAAGCCATCGAAAAGGCAAAACAGAGTGCTTTCATACGATGTGGCTTTCCTTGCTCGCTGTAGAAAAGCCCTGGCTTTCATCCGGTCCTTGTCCATGGCTCACCTCATGTTGAGATATTCAAGCACAAAGCGAACGCTGTCAAGCTGGTCGCTGATCCTGCGGTCCATCGGAAAGCCCCGGAAGGTCTCTACGGTGATTACGGGGATGTTCAACCGGTTTGCGACTTCTGCGTTGATGCTGCCTGATGGCCCGGGGCCGTTATAACCGAATTCATTATGGCAGATAGTTCCATCCTGAGTCGCGAAAAGCAAGTCAAAGAAAAGGTCTTCAACGCCATCGAGAATAGTGAAGATGTAGGTACTGCCCAGAAAATCACGTTTTCCAGGTGCATAAATCAATGCCTCATGCAAATCAAGTACAAGATTCGGCTGTACCCTGTCGATATCTTGAAAAATAGCATAAGCCAGTTGCTCCGCTTCGTTTCCCGTTGCGCTTCCCGGAAAGCTGCGGTTGACATCCTGCTGTCCGGTTACATAGCGAGAGGTGCGGCGTGCCCCGTTCGCATTGGCTGGGGCGAGGATATAGATATCCCCTGATGAAATCGTAGCGGAGCGAAGCAGGAGGCCCGCATACCATGCGGCTCGTTCATCTCCATGAACGCCTGCCGCGATGTAAACGGTAGAACCAGGGTTGGCGCTATGAACGTGAGTAACTGTTGTCTCGGTAATTTTTCCTTCTTCAAGAAGATATGTATCAACGACAACCTGATGTTCTGGAGAAAAGGGGACTGTCGGGAAGTCTGAAAGCTGTACGTCGGACATGTCCACATTGCTTTCCGGTTCAATGACGGTATAGCCGTTCCACTCGACTTCTACACCGCGGATTGTAATTTTCTCCACCCCTTGTGCAAAAGCGCAAGAGGAGAAGATGACAATGCACAACAGAAGGGACGAAAGGAATCTCGGCATCATCGTCCATCCGGAGAGGAGAGGTAGTGGCCGATTCCGTTGGACATGATTTCCTTGTACGAAGGAACATTGCCCAATCTGATGGAACCTTTGTCCCCGTCGTACATTTCACAGAGCCAGTTGATACAGGACAGGTGGCGTGCGCAGCGCTCGGTGATGCTGATTCCTGTTTCGGGAAAATCGACGGTGAGGGCTCCGTATCTACCGGCGCGTGTGTAGAACTTGTCTACGCCGCTTGTCACGAGATCGCTATCAATTTTGCCATGAAGCCGTCCTTGGGAAGCATTCGCTGTTTCCATCAGGAGGGCGAGGGTATCCGTATAATCCCCCAGTTCCCTGTGCGTCAGTCCATGGAGGTTGGTAGGCGAGGCTTCGACGGTGATTTTCATGTCATCTTCCACCATCCAGAGCGTGAGGTTCGCCAGGTCCAGTCCATTCTCGTGGGCGACGATCGCATTGACCGTCGTATACTCAGGAGAAGCTTCATGCAGATCCACTGTAATGGTTATATCCTCTGTTTTGATGAGCTGTGTGATGCCATAAGCTATTCTTTCGGTAAGATTTCCGTCTTTGCGTCCGGGATAGGCGCGGTTGAGGTTCCTCGTCTCGCTCCCCGAGAGCTGCTGACCTGACGACGCATGGATGTAGACTTCACTGTCGGGCCATTGATCCGTCGGATTTGTAGCACGTGAACCGAAACGGAAGGTCCTTTTCCCATTGTCCGTGTCGATGTAATAGAGCATCGGCGCCGCTTCCTGCGGATCTGTGCAGGTGAATGCGCTGTTGTTCGCCCTTGGAATGACGTAGAGCGTTCCCGATGTCGGCTGGCAGTGTTCTATCAGCGCGACGGCGGAGACTACGCCGGAGGGTTCGTTCGGATGGGTGCCGCCCAGGACAAGCATGCTGGCTCCGGGAACGCCGCTGTCCAGGATATAGACTTCAGTGTCGCCATTGGTACCTTCCAAAGCGGGGAACCAGAAACTGAGCATCTTCTTTTCAGTTACGCCGCGGCCCGGATATATCGGCTCGCCGACACGGGCTTTTGAAAACTCCAGGGTCAGGACGACAACCATTGCGATGACCATCAGGCATAGGACGGAAGCTGTAATGATGTGAAATGGTATTTTCTTTTTCATGTCATCTACCTCATTTGACAAGAAGCAACCGCAGCATGAGGGTCACCATTACCAGTGCGGCGTCAACCTGAAAAAAGACATTGGCTTTCTTGCGGAAAAGGTTGACGACAATCAAAATCAGGATAAAGGCAACTATTGCCAAATAAATGTACATCAGCATAGCGGCTCCTTATGCGGTGAGGAAAGAAAAAGCCGTGGAATTAAGCAGTACGGCAAGCGCCACGGCGAGGCAGACAAAAAATGGGATGATACAGTTCTTCAGAACCGGCTTGTATTTCAACCCGACGATTTGCGCTGCATAGTTTCCTGCAAGCGCTGTAGGGGGCATGAGATCTCCAAGACAGCACATGAAGGAGAGGCATGCCGCGACGATTATATCATTGTGGCTGCCTGTCTGAAGCATCACAAGCAAGAATGGAACGCCGATGACCGAGGCCGCGCCATAGGAGCTGATTGCCCCAAAAGCCGGCATGATCGTGCAGGAGGCGACGTACAGCGCTACGAGTCCAAGGCTCAGGCAGCTGACGACAATCCATCCTCGCGCGCCGACCAATGTCAGGACTTGGATGAACATGCCTACTCCGACCAGCTTGCCCAGAACGGGAATCGTTGTTTCCATCGCCTTGATGGATTTTTCCCAAAAGTTGAATTTCTTTCCTGTGAAGAGTCCGATTACTGTGGAAATCAGGAAGATCAGGCAGGTGCCGATCTGCGGGAAGGAAGGGAACATCTTTGCGGACAGCAGGAGGACGAACAGGACGATGATAGGAATGTAGAGCTTGAAGCCATACTTCTTTCCTGTTTCCATGTTCAGTCCTTTTTTCAACTCCGCGATATCAAGGTTCTTGCAATGCTTCAATCCAAGGAGAAGCACTGAGAATACCGCGCATGGTATGGTCAGCAGGAGAAGGGGACCGTCGAAGCCGATATAGGGCATGTCCACTCCGCCGCCGATGAGCATCGCGGGAATATTTACCGGCGGGGCGGCCATGCCCATGATTGCGCCGATCGCCACTATCGCCCCCGCCTTTTCCTTGGGAATCCCTATGAGAAGCAGAACCGGAGCGACCAGCGCCCCGGCGCTGAGCACAGCGGCGGTGGAGGAACCTGTAATCATCCCAGGGAACATGATTACCAGTATCAACAGAATGAGCATCATTGCCGGATACTTGTAAAAATGGGTGACAATGGCTGCGTTGAGCGCTTCCAAGGCCCCCGATTCCTGGATTACAGTCATGAAGAGCATGGCTGTTGAGATGATGAGCATTGTATCCACATATGTGAACGTGCCCTCAAAAAGATGCCTCAATGGAATTCCCTGCCCGCCGATGAGCGAACCAGCCAGAGCGCCTAGAATCATTGATATGCTTACCGGCAGCTTGAAGAGAAGATTCGCAAGCAGGAAAACGCCCAGCATGGCGAGCAGGCAGATGAGTTCGATGTCCAAGATGCTCTCCTATTTCAAAAGATCGGTGAAAACGGAAACGGTGTCCTTTGTCGCAAAGATCAAACTGATCGGCAAATCATGCTGCTTTGCATAGTCTGTGAACTTTCCATCGAAATTGGCGTCTTCCTTGAGGATGATGTAGCTGCACTGCGCCATGACCATGTCGGCGAATACATCAGACAGATTTCCTCTTCTTCCGCTTCCGCCGATGTGGCAGCAGATGACTTGGATTCCATTATCCTTTACTTTCCGCATGATCTTCTGAGCGCGGGCGGTTTCGTCCGCTTCTGATATTCCTGCCGCCCCAAGTCCTTTTGTACTTGCTCCTACGGCGATTATAATGGTCTTATAGCCTTCAATATCATCAGCCGTGGCGTTCGTGCTGTATTTGTACTCGATGCCGACTCTTTTCATGACTGTATCCAGCATCGCCGCATCGGTGCTTTGACCGAAGGAGGTGACGAAAATCGGCGCCTGATAGAGGCTTTTGTCAACAGTGCCGATTGTCACGATCCGGTTTGCTTCGCTTGTCTGCATGGCGAATGAGACCTCTGTGTTCGGATTGTATTCCGAGTCGACTGTTCCAGTCGAAGGAGTTGTCGTGGGTACCGTTGCCGCCGTTGAAACGCTGGCGCTTGTACTACCTGTACTTGCCGCGGCCGGGGTGCTGCTCGCGGTTGACGCGGAATCCTTGCTACAGGAGGCGAAGGTGAAGAGTGTGGCGATTACCATGGTGATTACGATGAACTTTTTCATATTATATTTCTCCATATAAAATTAATTGACAGGTTCAAGAAGGGCTGAAAGGCCCTTGCCGGTGATTTCGTCATAATTTCCAACGCCCTCGAAAACGATTGCTTTCTGAGGGTACGCATCGGAATAGGATTCGGCCAGATACGATATGCATGATATGTGTCTGGCGACACGTTCTATCAGGGGATATCCATTCTCGGGAACATCGAAATAGATGTATCCATCCTGATGCGCCTGATAATAGTTCGGCTCATTACCATCAATGATGAGCTTGTCCGTCATTTTGCCATGCAAAGGCCCCATGGACGGATTGTACGTCTCCATGAGCGTCATCATCGATGATGTATTGTCCCCCAGGCTTCTGTGCGAAAGGCCATATGAATTTACGCCGGAATATTCAGCTCTCATATCCAGTCCATCGAATTGCATCGAGAGAGCCATTGAGCTTGCGATTGACATGGCCTTCGCATTGTCCGCTTTCTGATTGACCATCGTGCAGTCAAGGTACAGGAATTCTGGCGAGCCTTCATGCATGTCCATCGTAAGGTTTACATCTTCGGTTTTGATCAGGTTATAGATTCCATAACAGACTTGTTCTGTGAGTATGCCGTCCTCGGCGCCGTAATAGAGGCGGTTCACATTGCGTATTTCCGCGGTCTCCGTACCAACCAGCTTGCGTCCTGAGGTCCCCGCGTAGAAGTTCCTATCGGGCCATTGGTCTACAGGGTTCGTCAAACGGTTGCCGACTCTGAAAGTCCTCTGTGAGCCGTCGGAGAGGGTAATAGTGAAAAAGTCCTGCATCCCGTCAAGCGGGGAGGTGTGCGTGAAGCCGCTTTTGTTCGTCCATGGGATGATGAACACCTTCCCTTGAGTTACTTTGATATGCTCGATGAGGCTTATCGCGGAAAGCATTCCAGCCGATTCATTGGGATGGGTTCCGCCCAGAATGAGCATCGTGCCGCCTTCCCTGTGACTGTCAAACACATATATCTCGGTATCAAGATTCGTGCCTTTCAGCCCTTCGCAGTACGATGAGAGCATCCTGATTTCGCTCAGGTTCTCATTGACGGCGATACTCTCGCTTTTTTTCATCGCGATGAAGTCCATTGACGCGACAACCGCGAACAGGGCGGCTAGAAGAAATACGACGATGTTTTTCCAGTATTCTTTCATTCCAGCCTCCTATTTGATATGCAAAGCCCTCAGGGCGAATGTGACAAGAAGAATCGCGATACAGACAAGCTCCTTCAACGGACGTTTCTTCGTGAGGTTATACAGAAGAAGAAGCGCAAGAATCGTAACCATTATATAGTAGATAATCTGCATATGCCGTCCTCACAGAATTACGAATGACATGCTGTCGCCGAAAAGAACCATTACGATTCCCATCGTCAGTATAAGAATGCAAGGAAGCCAGGACTCCCTAAGCACTTGTCTATATCCGACATGCTCAAGACCAAGCCAAGTGCGGCTCTTGTCAACTATCCCCCCTCTGAGTGAAAGCATTGAGACCAATGCCAGCGCGGAAGCGACTCCGGTAACGACAACCGTGTTCGCCAGCCAACCGATTGGAAACACAGCGTACGCTATCAGGACTGCCGGCAGGCTTTCCCCAAAGAACAGGCCGACGGCCAATGCTATGGCCATCAGCGCAAGCATGACGCTTTCCACGCTGAAAGGCAGAATCTTTAGGCTAAAGAACCCCCTGACGCCGCTCATGGAACTAATTTCAATGAAGCTTCCGAGGGCGAGCATCAGAGCGACAGGCCCTATGGCCATCATCAGCGCATCAGAAACATAATCCAGGGTCTTTCTTACTTTCCAAGAGCCGGCATTGAGCGCAATGAGGGCTATCGAACCAAGGAAGAATGTGAACGCAAGCCCACCTAGATAGACGAAGGAAGAAAGAAGTCCATCAGCCAAGACAGCCAAGACAAGAATCGCCATTGCGATCAGTCCTGAGTCTTTTCCTTTTGAAGCCTCGAACGAAGCCTTGGACAGGGGCTTCAGCATGATAAGGCATTCTGCCAATAAAGCGGGAAGCGAAAGAATCAGGAGGGGTATGAAGAAACCGACGTATGGGGTGGGAAGCACGCTTCCCGCACCATTTGCCGCTATCATCGCAGGAATGCAGTTAGGCGGCATAAGCATGCCTATCAATGAAGATGTGCAGATAATGCCTGCCGTTTTCCCATCATCGACTCCTCCATTTTGAAGCGCCTTCTTCGCAAGAGCCCCCGTAGTCATGATTGACGCGCTGTAAAAACCAGTGAGCATCGCCGGCAATGCAATGAAAAGGGTAAGGGCTAGGGATTTAAGGAAACATGATTTGATTCTGCATATCAAGGAGAGCATCCTTTCAAAGGTTCCCGTCTTGTTCAGAAGACCAATGAAGATTGAAGCCATGCAGATGCACAGGGCGGAGTCGATGAAGGCGAACGGGCCTTCGACGATTTCTCTGAACCTGATGCCCATTCCTGAAACCAATGAGCCGGCAAGGGCTGCCGCCAGAAGTATGACGGTCGCCCATTTCTTGTCGTTCCGTGTGACGACCGAGCCGATAAGGCTGATGCCTATCATTACTGCCGCAACAATGATTTCGTTTCGCATGAGGTATATCCTTTAATATGCGGCAGCGCCATAGTGACGTCGGTCGTCTCCGATAGCGTAGAAAAGTCCGTCATCCGCAATCTGTACCGCCGCGATGCATCCTACGTGAGAACTGTAATCCAAGTCATTGTCAATCAGTTCAAATCCCATGTTCTTCAGGCCTTCCTGCGTGTCGTCGCTGTAGCGTCCCTCGATATAGATTTCTTTGGAAATTCCATCTCGCCACGAGCGCGGAGCGAGGGCGGCCTGCGCTGAGTTCATGTCAAAATCAACGAAATTCACAATCGCGTTGAACGCGGCTGAAACCAAAGCCCAGTTTCCAGGAGAACCGACTGCAAGTACAGGCTTGCCGTTTTCGTCTGCGACGATGGTTGGGCAGGTGGTGGACCTGACTCTGATATACGGCATGAGCTGGTTGGCTCTTGCAGTAGTCGTGTTGTTTAGATTGGAGAGGTGCGCATTGAAGACGAAACCTGTTCCAGGTACGGCGACAGCGCTTCCAAAGTTGATCCCATTGGTATTTGTGGTAGAAACAACGTTGCCCATGCTATCGGCGCAGACCATGTGGCTCGTTCCCCCCTGGTCCGGTGTATTGGCCTCTTGAATCTTTTTTCCTGTTTCAGAGAGAGAAATTGAGAGCTTTCCGGCCCTTGCGGTTTTGATTCTTGACCCAGGGGTGATGCTTTTGGCCCTCTGCGCCGCATATTCCTTTGAGGTCATCTCAGCGACGGGAATATTGTAATAATCTGGATCGGCTATGTATGCGACGCCATCCTGATAGGCCATGGCGTAGGCGTCCGCCAGAATCCCGACTGTTTCAGGGCTGTCAAAACCGTACCCTGCCAAATCGAAGTTTTCAGCGATATTCAGCATCTCAAGAAGCGGCGCGCCGCCGTTGGACGGGCCTGTCGTCGTGTAGACGGTGTATCCGCGATAGGTCGTCGAGATAGCGTCCCGTTCGACTGACTTGTACTGCGCGAAATCTTCCCTGGTCAGAACGCCTCCGATGGATTGGATGTAATCGACCATTTTTTGTGTAAAATCGCTGTTGTAGAAGCCATCGATTCCGTGATCCGCGATAAGTTCGAGCGTGTCGGCCAGATCGTCGTTCGTGATAACATCGCCCTCGTTCCAGAGGAAACCGTCGTCGGTATAAAGATTCAGGGTGTACTCATACGCGGAGAGGTTCTGGTAGCGCCCTTCAATATTCGCATTCCAGCGGGAAGTGACGGGGAATCCATTTCTTGCCAAGTCAACGACAGGCTGAAGTACCTCGCGAGGGGTCATCGTACCGTATTTCGCCAATGCGCTTAACGTTCCATGGACTACGCCGGGGATTGCCAGACCCTGGACCGACGGAGGGTTGTCTGAAGTGGATGTATCCAGGACGCCGGTGACGGCCGCTCCCGGAGCTTGCGTCATATACTCGATGCTGACGTATTCGTCCGTATCCGCCAAGTAGATGACCATCTGACCGGCTCCGCCGATTCCAGTGGCGGCAGGCTCCAGCAATCCTACAGCATAAATCATCGCAACAGCGGCATCGACGGCGTTGCCGCCTTTTTTTAGAATGTCCACAGCGATTTGAGAAGCAATCGGGCTTGCGCAGGCAGCGGCTCCGTTTCTTCCGACCGCGCCAGTTCCAAAGAGATCGCCTTCAAAGACAAAGCTTTCTTCAATAGCTTCGACTGGAGGCGTTGTTGTCGCGGTAGGCTTTTCTTCCTGAATGGGAACCGTCGCCGCTACGGCCTGCGCTATTGTCTCTGTGACCACTGGCGCAGTTCCCGCCTGTGTTTCTGATTTCGAGCATCCTGCAAGAAACAGAGATAAAAAAATCAATGCAACAGCTACGACTCTTCCGATCGATGTTTTTTTGGACATAATGAGCTCCATAGATGCAGACACCCCAACGCCATGCGGAGTGTCTGTGTATAAGAGAGATTGTTCTATATGAAAACGCTGATGCTCACAACCTGCATTTCAGGAGTCAGGACCATGGTTTCCGCTCGTTCCGCTTTGATCACACGCTCCATACCATCGCTGTATGTCAGCATGTAGAAAGCGCCATCCATCCCGACTGTCTTGAAGACATCCCCAAGTAAAAGTCCTGTTTCTGGGATATATGCAAAGGCTTCCTGCTCAAAAATGTAATAGCCAGCATTGTTTACACCGCCATTTCTCTGCTGCGCCTTACCTAGAGTAAAGAAGTCCTTCTGGTCTCCCTTTGCGGTCGGCGCTTGGAAAGCGATGTATTTCTTTGCGAAAAGACTATAATCCTCTTTCTGCGAATATCCATCTTTCCACGAAATCACTTCAACTTCCCCGCATGGGGTGATGTTGTATTTTGACAAAAGATCTTTCACCGCCCAGGCTTTATAGAATGTACCGGCACGGTTTTCCATGTAAGGGGCCTCCGTCTTGAAGACTCCCTTCGCACAAAGAAGGACCGTCAGCCTGCTGACGCCTTCATCGGCTGGCGTACTGTCTTTTGTAAGTCCTTGCGGAATGATATATTGAAGGGCGTCGAGCGTTTTTTCTCCTGCGAGATCCGCGCAGTCCAGACCGTGGAGGACGATTTCTTCACCGTCGAGCTCGCTTGCGCTCAGCACGACGCTCTCACCCGTGGCGGAAACGAATTCATATGCATCGGCCTTCGCCATCTTGATACTGTCGAGAAGTTCCGCGACGTTCCAGCCATCCGTCGGCACAAAAACGAGACCTTCCTTGCCTATGACGCAGTATCCTTTGTATTTGACGTCGTAGCTTTCTTTTTGCTGCTGGCCAACGAAGAGATCATAGTCGAAGGCAGGATTGTCTTTCATGAAACTGACGAATTTCTGGCGGAAAATCTTAAGCGACGTGCTATCGGTATAAAAATCAGTGAAAGCTACCGTTTCGGCTGATGCGCCGCTGTCCGGGGTGAACCAGAAGTTCGCGTCGATGATTTCACCAAGGTTATACGCTTTGTGATATTCCTTCGCATTGAAGCACTGATCGGTCATTTCAAGACCGTCAAACGCGCTGTTCAGAATGATGACTTTTTGCATGCCTGTTTTCTCGGTCATTCCGGACGCGAATGCCGTGCCAAGAACAAGAGCGGCAAGAAGCAATACTACGGTTAGTTTTTTCATTTTGGCTCCTTTTTCCATGGTTCCTCGAAAAATCAGCGGCAACCATGCAGGCATTCTATAACAAAGACATGGCGCTGTCAAAAACAAGTTGGAGATGTATAAGAGTTTTTCTAAAAAATGGTACATATTTTGTGTATGGGGGTGGCCGACAGATTGCACAAAAAACGGCGATAATGGTATCATCACGCCGTTTTTCGATGGAGTGCATATGAAGAATCTGGAAGAACTCTATGAGATGATGCCCGGGACGTTCGTCGTCGAGACACTGACGCAGCTACGGGATATCTATGACGAGCTGGAAAATACGACGGAGAACTTCCGCAAGAACTATCATATCTCCTGTCCGGAAGGCTGCGGATCCTGCTGTGAGCGATTCATCCCTGATATCACGTCGGCGGAGGCCCGCATGGTCGCCGCCTACCTGTTGTTCGTCAAACAGGACTTGGAAGCTCTGAAAATGCTTGAATCACACCTCGAAGGCGTCCATTTCATGAAAAAGTCCTGTATGGATGATGGTGATGCTGTCGATGCATCCTTGACGGGGTGCCCGTTGTACGATCCCGATAATCCGTACCACTGTACAGTCTATCCCGCCCGCCCCCTGATCTGCCGTCTGTTCGCCGCCAGCGCCAGCGATTCCAAGGAGGGAAAGTCTGTTTTCAGACGGTGCAAACTGGATACCGGAAACACGATGCCCCTGTATCTCGATCTCAGCGACGCCGACCCCGCGCTCGGTGAGATTCCCCTGATGCGCGACTATGGGTTCCGGGTGAGGGCCGTCGGCGGGGGGAACGATGAAATCCAGTTGCTTCCCAAAGCCGTCCTTGAGGCCGCCGCCCAGTTGAGGTTCATAGCCCAGATGCTCGGCATCGGGGAGTCTCCGGACAGCAATCCCGATGATACTCCCACGCCGACTCCTACGCCAATTGCATCGTAATACACATCCGCCGCCGACTGATTATTTCATCACCCGTACAATGAAGCCCTTGAGATATTCAGATTCGGGGAAGGAAATCCGTATCGGATGGTCTTCGCCTTGTCCCAACTGCTGGAGAATTTGAAGTTCAACTCCCGCATCCTTTGCGGCCCAGGCCAGTATCATCCGAAATTGCTCCCTGGTGACGGCCCCTGAGCAGGAGAAAGTGGCTATGATGCCGCCGTCCTTGATTTTCTCCATGGCGACGCGGTTCATGTCCTTGTAGGCCTTTGTCGCATTTTCTACCTGCGCCTTCGTCTGCGCGAGCTTCGGGGGATCGAGAATCATCACGTCATAATGGTCCTGGGGAATCTGTCTGAGCAGTTCAAAGATATTTCCCTGGGTCGTCGATACCTTGTCGCGGGAACCGTCGGGCAGGACTCCCGCGTTCTGGTTGATATGCACGTGCGCCAGCAGTTGTTTCAACGCATCGTCCGATGAATCGAAGCAATCGACCTGCCTCGCTCCAGCTCGGAGCGCCTGGAGCGTGAAGCCGCCCGTATAGCAGCATCCGTCAAGCACGACGGCATTCCTGGTGAATCTTGCGACTTCCGTCCGGTTGTCCCGCTGATCGCAATAGAAACCGCTTTTCTGTCCTTTTCCGGGGACAATCTCATAGATGATGCCATTTTCCCTGAACCGCACGGGGGCGAGTTTCTGCTCAGGAGTGAATTTCCGTCCCTGCTTGTACCATTGGATTATCTCAGGCAACTGCTCGATACCGCAGAACGCCGCATCGGTAGTCATGACGATCATACTCGGGTGCAGCAGCGCTTCGATGGTCTCCACGCAGAGTTCCAGATGATCCCAAGCCACGCGGGCGCTCACGATGATTCGCACCAACGTCCCGTAGACGTCCACCGCGAAGCCCGGCAGCATGTCCGCTTCGCCATGGACCAGTCGAAAGCATGTCGTCGCGGCGTTCTTGTCCGCGAAAAAGTTCTTCCGGCGCAATATCGCGTTGCGGAACGTCCTTCGCCACCATTCATCGTCAATAGTATCCTGTTCATTCCACGAGAGCAGGTGGAGCTGGATATGGCTCAGCTTGTCGAACCATCCCCATGCTATGAACCGTCCTTCACCCGTTTCGACACGCACGACCTGAGCCGTTCCATTGTTTTCCGGGCCTGTCTCGATAGCCCCTGAGAACACCCACGGATGATGGCGAAGCAGCTGCTTCTCTTTTCCTGGTTTGATGGTGATGGTATTGTATTTATTCATGGTTTTACTCCTCTTTATTCTCGGATATTGTGTCCCTGTCTACGTCACTGCGTCCGCTCACGTAGGGGTACTACGCTCGCTCCTTGTTCCTTGTCAGAGGTACAATCTCCAGCGAATATGCTTCTCGGATATTGTGTCCCTGTCTACGTCACCGCGTCCGCTCACGTAGGGGTACTACGCTCGCTCCGCCGTCGCCTAGTACCCGGTCTCCAGCCTTATCTGGATGGATTGCCTGGTTCTTGTAACCTTGCCCGCGGGTTGTCACTGTATCCTGTCGGCCATTGTTTGTCGAGAGTCCCGGAGCTTCGCCCGAAGGCTGAGCATGCAGAAAATCATCGTCAACGGGAATATCGCTCCTATCAATAGTCCCGTCCGCAAGCCTCCGGCGGCATGGTCGGCGATCAGGCCGATCATCCATGGACCGACGGAAGCTCCCGTGTCGCCGGCAGCCGCCAGCAGAGCGAACATCGACGCTCCCGCAAGGGGGAACTTCGCCGCGGCGAGGACGATTGAACCGGGCCAGAGCAGGCTGACGGACAGCCCGTTCAAGGCGCAGAATCCCATGGAGAGCAGGGGATGGGGACTGAGCGCCGCGCCAAGGAAACAGACGGTGGAGCCGATGGCTCCATAGAGCATCGCGGTACTGACGTCGATTTTATCACCAAATTTTCCATACAATGCCCGGCCCGTCCCTAGCAAAGCGGCGAACAGGCACAGTCCGACCAGGTCTCCGGTCTGCTTGGGCAGCCCGAGCGCCCGCTCCGTAAACGCCGATATCCATTGCGACATGGCGACTTCCGCGGCTCCTCCTGTGGCGATGCCCAAGACCGCGACGCAGAAAAAGGCCGATGTCAGCAATGCTCGTACTGGCATCCTCTTGTCCTCGCTTACCTGCGGCGCCAGCGGGACTCTCGTGAACGTCAGCGCGTTCGCCAAGGGAAGCAGGCTCCACCCCAGCATGATGAACGGCCAATTCCCGTTTCCCAATAGGGCGAGCAGCACGGTCGTGACTACGACGACCGCAATGAATCCCCAGGCGTAGAAAGAATGGAGCAGGCTCATGGCCTTGGCTTTTTCATCGCCGGGAATGGCCTGGATGATTGGACTGAGCAGCAGTTCGAGCAATCCGCCTCCCGCGCTGAAAATTACTGTAGTCAGCATGAACAGCGGATAAGGGGAGGTCGGAGCCAGCATCGGGGAGATCGCGAACATCACAAGCCCCGCCGCACAGCAGAAATGTCCCGCCACGACGAACGGACGGACGCCCCATCTGTCAACCGGTTCGCTGAACGCGATGTCGGCGATGATCTGCGTCAGGAAGTTGATCAGCGTGAGTCTGCCCACCTGCTCGAAGGTAAGGCCATAGGAATCCATCAGTATGATGAACAGCAGCGGGGTGAGGTTGGACACCAACGCCATCGAGAAGCTTCCGACATAACAGGCTCTGATCGTTGAACGGTACATGACCGCCAGTATAGTACAGAAAAGTCGCATGGTTCTAGGAGGCGATGCTTCCTTTCTTCGGCATTTCGTTTCGCGGTCGAGGATGCCTGTCGCGCCTAGCCGTCCCTTTGCTATCCCCCCTTGCCGGGGGCTGCGTCAGGTCGCTTTACGAAAGTATAGCCCGATGGAGGTCGTATCGCATCATCTGGTGCATTTCTGCGGGTTTCTGACACGTAGTGAAAGTTCTGCCCGAGGAATGCCATCATCCGAGAAAACATTCCGGCTTTGTTGACTATCGCCAGTCTATCAACGATAATTGCGATATATGGAGAAATTAGTGCAAGGTGTGTTGTTCGACCTCGATGGAACCTTGGTCGATACAATTCCGGATATAGCCACGGCCCTTAATGCGGCGGTCGTGGATGAGGGGCTTGCCCCGTTGTCGATTGATCAGGTCAAATCCGTGGTAGGGCGGGGGCTGCGCAATGCGCTGAAAGACGGGCTGGACATCAGGGGACGCGAAGTCCCTGACCAACGGCTGGATGAACTGCTGACGAAGCTCATGAAGACCTATACGGAGCATCCGGTGGACTATTCTCGTCCATACGCGGGAATTGAGGATTTCCTGCTCCGGCTGGTTGATGATGGAATCGCCGTCGGGGTGCTGTCAAACAAGGCTGATTCGTTGATTCAGGTAATCGTCAGCGACTTGTTCCCCGCGATTCCCTTCGCCATGGTGGAGGGAATGCGTTCCGACAGGCCAAGAAAGCCCGACCCGCAAGGAATCCTGGCGTTCGCCCGAAGAATCGGGGCTCCACTGTCCCGGATACTGTACGTAGGTGACAGCGAAGTCGATTGGCAGACGAGTCGCAACGTACCGGAGGCGCAGGTCGCCATAGTGACCTGGGGGTTCCGAAGCAAGGAGATTCTACAAGCCGGCGGGGTGTGCTCGCTGATCGATACGATAGGTGAGTTGGAGGAAAGGATATGGCGTTGACTGAATCACAGAGACATGAGATCGAGACGAAGGCCCGCGCGTATGTCGCCGCGGAGCGTCACCCTGTATTTCGCGACGAAGTGGAGGCCACGTTGACCGCAGGCGACTGGGACGACCTGTTCGACCGGTTCTATACGCAGCTTGCGTTCGGCACCGCCGGGATGCGCGGGGTGATCGGAGGCGGAACCAACAGGATCAATCCGTTCATGGTGCGCAAGGTCTCCCAGGGGCTCGCGGAATATCTGGTGGCGAACAGCGCCGATCCCTCGGTCACAATCGCATACGACAGTCGTCACTATAGCGCCGAGTTCGCGAAACAGGCTGCTCTGGTGCTTTGCGCCAACGGCGTGCATGTCCGTCTGTTCGATACGCTCCATCCCGTTCCGATGCTTTCCTTCGCCCTGCGGTATCTCCATGCCACGGCGGGCATCGTGGTGACTGCAAGCCACAACCCCTCCAAGTACAACGGCTACAAGGTCTATTGGAGCGACGGCGGACAGGTGACTCCACCCCATGACGTCGGGATCGCGGCGCTTGCGAACGCCGTCGAAGGTGACGGCATCAAGGATATTTCGGAGGAAAAGGCAAGGAAGTCGGGACTGTTGGATACCGTGCCGCCAGAGGTCGATGAAGCCTACTATGCGATGGTCCTTGGTAGTCTGCGCCGTCCGGGGCTGGTGAAGGGCAGTCCGATTACCGTGGCGTATACGCCGTTGCATGGTTCCGGAAACGTGCCTGTGCGCCATATGTTGGAGCAGGTCGGCATCCGGTGCTGCGTTGTCGCCGAGCAGGAACAGCCGGACGGAGCGTTCCCGACGGTCAAGCTGCCCAATCCCGAAAGCGCCGAAGCGATGCGGAAGGTCATCGCCCTGGCGAAGGAAGTCAAGGCCGATATCGTCCTAGGAACCGATCCCGACGCCGACAGGCTTGGCATCGCCATTCCTGCTTCGCCGGAAAAGACCGACTACCTGTTGCTGACGGGGAATCAGATCGCCGCGTTGCTGTGCGACTATCTGCTCGCCACTTGGAAGGAACTTGCCCAGGGTAAGGACGACATTCCGTCCTGCTACGGCAAGGGCGCCGGACGGAAGACCCCGCTGTGCGTCAAGAGCCTTGTGACCACCGATCTGGTCAAGCGCATCGCCGAAGCTGACGGCGCCGTTTGCAAAGACGTCCTGACCGGCTTCAAGTATATCGCCGAACAGATCGCCTCGTTGGAGGGACCCGCCGGTGATGAACGTTTCTTCCTGTTCGGCTGCGAGGAGAGCTATGGATATCTGACCGTCCCAGCCGTCCGGGACAAAGACGCGGTGAGTTCCGCCATGTGCGCGGTGGAGATGATGTGCTGGTACGCCTCGCGCGGGGTGACATTGCAGCAGCGACTCAATCAGATCTACGATACCTATGGCTACAGTACCGAAGTGGTGTTCTCCCGCGACTACGAAGGCGCGGCGGGCAAGGCCCGGATGGATGCGATCATGGCGAATTTCCGGACGAAGCGGGCCGGGGACGTATTGGTCAATCTGACGGTAGAGAGCGTCCAGGATCTCAAGGGCGGCGACTGCGGGGACTTTCCGTCGGCCGATGTAATCATCATCCGGTTCACCTCCGGGGAGAAGCTTGTCGTCCGTCCCAGCGGTACGGAGCCGAAGATCAAATACTATCTGTTTTTGACGGCGGCGGGGGATGGCGGCCGGACCGCTTTGGAAGCCTCGTTGGACGATATCGTCTCCCGTTTCAAGGCCGCGTTCTGATACGTTCGCAGGTTTGCCGGATGCAGGATGGCGGTCGCCCCTGCTGATGGACGCTGGATGCTGCCGGATGGCTAGATCGCAAGAAGGAGACGCATATGCAACGTTGCTACATCATTCATCGCCATAAGAAGGATACGATATACCTTTCGCCCTTTCAGGATATCACCGCCGCCGGAAAGTGGGATTCCGAAGAACCTGTCGAGTGGTATAGTGCAAGTACGCTGACCATGCAGGAAAAGAACGAGGCCGCGTCATCGTTGTATGCCGCGATAGACCGGGGCGTCGACCGCTGGATCCAGGACATGCGGTATGTCCCTCGGCTCCTGGTGGTGGCGTTGGTGTTCCTGGTAACGTACTTCATCTTCTCGCTTGCAGTCCGCGATCCCATCCCCATCATCGATGAAATGCTCATCGCCGGCGCTGCTTCGGTCGTACTATGGACTTTTCTCGCCCGTAGGGACAAGAAATCCGCCGTAGCGATGAAAAAACGGCTGGAACTCAAGCAAACGGCGGGAAACGCCGCAATCAAGGAGCTTCCCGCTCTTGACGTTCTGGAAGCATACCTCGCCGATATCAGCGCCCGTGATTCTATCGACATTTGCGACCGTCTCGCCATGTGCGGTGATGGACCGCTTCCTCGGCTTGTCTTGTCCGATGACCAGAAAGGACCTTGGCTGGATGAAGTCCATGGCCTGCTGGTCGCATGGGTGAAGGGGCATGAGATGATTGTCCACCGCCGTTTTTCTCAGCTTCGTCAGGTACGCCGTACAGGTAAAGGGGATGAGGCGCTCAGTGCGCGGATGGTTCATCAGGCCATGGCTTGTCAGCTTGACCTGTCATTGTTGGCCCTTTGCGTCGCCTTCAGCGAACTTGTCTGAATCTTCATTCCAGCTATCAGTAGCGCGCAGGTCCTGAATCGCCGCGGAGTTTTTTTCGCATATAGAAGGCATGTCGATAAAAAACGCCTCCATATCTCCATCTGCCATCGTACCGGATCCTCAAGCCTTGGGTATGTCCGGGATGATGGATTCCTCTGGTAGCTTCTTCGTTTCCAGATGGCTTTCCGCATTGTGTCGGGTCTTCGTTTGCGCTGGTATTCCAATGTTGTTGCTCGCCATCAACAGCTTCCCCGATTTTCTAGCGGGCCGTCACCTGGTTTTGTCCTGCGGTTTCGCGTTCTGCGCCGTATCGTTCGCATTCCCCCCGTTCGTTCCCGCATCCCGGTTGCGTTGTCTTTGTTTCTGGACGATGACGATCTGCGTCCTGCTATACTGCCAGGCCGGTGAGGTCTCATGGCGTACCGAGGTGAGGGCGGGAATGCCGTTGCCCAGGATTACCGCGGTCGAAGGTATGCTGTGCGCCGATTCCTCCATAAGCGGAAAAGGCAATCAGGTGTACAATGTCGTTCTCGACAGATGCCGCGGCAAGGACGGCTCATTCGCATCCTGTCGTGGAACATCGCTGGCCGTAGGCCGGGAACTTCCGTCCCATCTTTCAGGTGTTCGGTTGATGCTGCATGGCACCTTTGCCACTGGTGATGATATCCATCCCGGTGAGCTGTTCCTTGTCGAAGACGTGCGCGAACTGCCGGCTCTAGGTCATCTGGACACCGCAGGAAACCTGTTGCGACGGATACGACGTTCCTGCATTGGCTGGATTGCCGGACGATTGGGACTTGGCGGCAAGGAATATGGTCAGCTTGATCAGCGAAATTCCTCCTATCATGCCCGGCTTCTTGCCATGATGCTCCTGCTGGGGCGATGTGATGATCCTGCGTTCCCGTTGAAGGAACTGAGCCTGACCAGCGGCTGCGCCCATGTGCTGGCGTTGTCGGGAATGCATTTGCAGTTTTTCGCAGGAACGGTCTCCTGGATTGGCTGCCGGTTGCTGGGACGCCGCAGGGGGCGATTGTTCGCCGTACTCCCCGTCCTGGTGTTCCTGTTCCTCGCAGGCCCGCGTCCTTCGCTGATCCGTAGCGCGTTTATGTTCTTCTGTACAGTCCTCCCTCTGGCCGTAGGTCGAGAAGGCCCATCTGCCGCGACTGCCTATACCATTGCGTTCCTCCTGCAACTATTCTTGTTTCCCCATACAGTCGCAACCGCTGGTTGCCTGTTTTCCTACGCAGCGCTGGGAGGTTTGCTGTTGGTGGGAGGGACCTTCGGTACTCTCTATTCCCGCTTTATGCCGCGCCGGGCGGGGAACGCCTGGGGGACCGCGTTTGCGGCGGTCCTCTGGTCCGCCCCCTGTTCCCTGCTGGTGTTCGGATACTGGTCTCCGGTCGGTCTGGCGCTGTCGCCTGTGGTAGGAGCCTTGATTGGTCTGTTCATGGCGTCGAGTGTGTTGCTACTCTGTACTGGCTGCGGTACGGCTTTGGGTGCCGTGGCGGTGGAGCGGTGCGCCGTCCGCCTGTACCGCTGCCTTGAGATGTTGCTGCGTTGGGGAAGCGATGTCGGCGGACATACCCAAAAGTACAGCGGGGCGGAAGGACTGTCATTCTACGCTTTCCTGCTGTTGACTGGTTCGCTGGCTATTCTGTATGCTGGTAGGGTATTACGCAGAAGGAGCATACGGCGACATGAGTTGGAACTTTGCATACGATTCCCCGGCGGCGATCACCGCGTTGTTGAATGAGGCCGGCTTGTCCATGTCCAGGAAGTTCGGACAGAACTTCCTATTGTCGCCGCAAGTCCGTGAGCGGATTGTCCAGGCCCTGCGTTTGCCCGACGGCGGTTCTGTCTGGGAGATCGGCCCGGGAATTGGCGCGCTTACCTCGTTGCTGGTCGCCGGTGGATATCAAGTCACCGCATTTGAAATCGACCATGGCTTTTGCCGGTTGCTCCGGGACAGGGCGTTCGGGGATGACGCGAACTTCCGGCTGGTCGAGGGGGACGTCCTCAAGACTTGGGAGGCGGTATTCGCCGCTGACGGGTTGCCTGACCGCATTTGCGGGAACCTGCCGTACAACGTCGGCTCGGTTTGCATCGCCCGGTTGCTTGAGGAACAATGCCTGCCCCAACGGATGGTCTATACCTTGCAGAAGGAAGTCGCTGACCGGCTGTGCGCCAGTTTCGGCGACAAAGACTGGTCCTCGTTCACCATTCTCGCCCGGATCGACTATGAAGTGGAATTGCTGTTCTCCATCAGGAGCGGCGCTTTCTATCCCGCTCCGAATGTCACGAGCGCGGTGATCGGCATGCAGAAGCGCGCCGTCCCCCTCGTCCCCTCCGACCTACGTCCGGTGTTCATGCCCATGGTCAAGGATTTGTTCGCCCAGCGGCGCAAAACCGTCAAGAACAATCTGCAACAGGGAAAGTTGGGAAGCCGTATCGGCAAGATGGGGGTGGATGAATTGCTCTCCTCCTGTGAAGTTCCCGCGAACGAACGGGCCGAACAACTGGACATCCCCGTCTTGCTCCGGCTCGCGGAGAAAGCGCGTACTCTCTTTCAGCGGTAGCGGGAAACGGTTCAGCCCCAGGCATTGAGCCATCTGCCGCTTCTGAATCTCCACAGGCAGCAGATACCTCTGACGACCAAATCGCTCATCATGGCGATCCATGCTCCCGCGAGGCCCAGCCCGGTGAAGGATACCAATATCCAGGCCAGCGGCAGGCGCACGATCCACATGCCGAGGATAGAGATCAGGAAAGGCCCTTTTGTATCGCCCGCGCCACGCAGAACGCCGAAGACCAGCATCGACAAGCCGAAGAACGGCTCTGCGAACGCCTCAATACGCAAAACCTTCGCGCCGAGTTCTATGACGGCGGTGTCTTTTGTGAACACCCTCATCAACGATGGCGCGAATACATACAGTAAGATTCCCATAGCCGTCATCAGCGCCGTACCGTATACCGTGCAGAGCTTGCCGTACCGTTTGGCAAGTTCTTTGTCCCTGTTCCCCAGCGACTGCGCCACCAGTGTGGTCGCCGCCGTTGAAAAGCCCGACGGAGGCAGATAGGTGATTGATTCCGCGGTGTTCGCCAGATGATGCGATGCCAAGGAGACCGTCCCCAAGCCCGCAACCAGCTTGGTCAGGGCGATCTGCCCGAAGGAGAGCGTAGCCCGTTCCAACGCGACCGGAGTACCAAGGCGCGCTACGGTTTTCAGTAGGCCCGAATCAAACTTCCAGTCACCTTTCCATGAAATCCTCGCCGGATGGTCCTTCACGAACAGGGCGATGAACAGGCAGATGCCACTGAAGCTGGTCGCTATCGCGGACGACAACGCCGCTCCGCCGACTCCCATTCCAGCGCCCCACATGATGAATGAGCCTCCCCCCGGATGCAACCGGCGGGTAGGGAAGATCAGCAAAAAGTTTCCGATGATGTTGAGAATATTTGTCAGAAGATTGAACAGTAGCGGAGTCCTCGTATCGCCCGAACTGCGGAGAATCGCGGAGAACACGATCATTCCCATGGTAAAGGGAAAAACGGCGGATATGTACCTCATATAGGTGACTGCGTTCGGCGCCACATCCACGGCGGCTCCCATCCAATAGGGAAGCGCCCCGGCGATCAGCTGCATAGCCACTGAAAGCGTCAGTCCCATGATGACGGTGGACAAAATCGATTGCCGCACCACGTCGCGGGCGTGAGCCAGATTACCCGCTCCAATCTCGCGGGCCACTAGTACGGAAAAACCTACCGCCGCCGCGTTCATCAGACCGTTGAGCAGCCAGATCGTCGAGGTATTGACCGCGACCGCCGCCGTCGCCGCCGCTCCAAGCGCCCCGACCATGGCCGAATCGACATACTGGACCATCGATTGGAGTATCTGCTCAATGATGGTCGGCCATGCCAGATACCAGATGATTCGTTTGGGCGAGACATTTTTGTCAAGCAGGTTGAACTGACTGATTCGCTGTCTGGAAGACACGTTTTTTTGCTCCTTGGCTACTCGGATATGCTAGCGATTAACGACTCTGGAAGCAAGTCATCAACTACGTTTTCCCCTCGTTTTGGTTTGTCGTCCAAACACTCTGAGAAGTATTTCTTCGCAAAAACGATGTATCGGGAAAACTGCATTCCAGACATTGGAAATGCAGGCGCTGAATCAGCAGCCCGTTTTTTCCTCCCAGTAAGGCGACCAGCGTCAGGTTCGCTGGTCTCACAGGGGTAGCCTTGTGGAGAAAAGACAGGAGGTACTGTATGGAATTACAGACCAACGTAGAGATCGCCGCCATGTTGCAGAAGATGAACCAGAAGATCTCGCTTGCGCTTGATCCGATTTTCAAGATGGTATTCAGTTCGTCGGAAAGTACGTACCTTCTTGGAAGCATGCTCAACGCCGTATTGGGAGAGGAACTTGAGCGTCTGATTGAAGAGATATGGTTTCTCCCGCAAGAATATGGCTCGACAGGGGCGCCAGATGAACGGGGCTGCCGGATGGACATTGTGGCGAAAGATCAGATCGGTCGCATACATGATATCGGAATGCAACGCGGGTATGACGGCGTATACAATGACCGGCTGTTTCTGTATGTCTCCCGGCTTGTGGCTCACTATACGCCGCAAGGCGACAAAGAGTTGCAATTGCAAAAGGTGATAGGCCCGTCGTTTGGTGGACAAGCGCTTCCCGGGTAGGAAAAATGTCCCAGTCCATTTGTAATCATCCGAGTTGGAACGAATCAGCCTGGATATCACCCTCGTGGTTCACTACCCAGGACCCTTCATGTCAACATGCCGCTGATAAGAGCTTTGGGCGACGGCAAGGATGTGGAAGATTTTGACGAACAGTTGTCTTGGTGCCGCTATAAAGCAATGGAGGGAACCAAGATGACTGCGGAGGAGAGTGCGAAGGTTATGCCTCTTTCCCTTCCTGCGGCGCTCCTCCCTGTTTCAATTCTGGCAGCACGGTACAGAGCATGGTGATGAAACACGCCGCCCCGCCGATGAAGTTTGAGATCGGTTCCGCGAGGAACACGCCATCGACACCGAGTCCGTATAGTTTCGGAAGAAAGATCGTCAGCGGTATGACGATGATCGCCTTGCGGAACAGCGAGAAAAATACCGCCTGTTTCGCTTTGCCAAGCGACTGAAACACCGTCTGCCCGGAAAATTGCAGGGCCATCATGAAGAATCCGAAGAAATAAAGTTCTATAGCGGGTACACTTGCTTCAATGAGTTGTGAATCATCGTTGAATATTCTGATAAACAGCTGCGGAAAACTGATTAGTATGAACCATGAGACCAAGGTATAGACGATGCAGACGGCTGACGTGAAGGTAATCGCCTGCTTCACCTTTCCGTATTCCTTCGCTCCATAGTTGAAACCCAGTACTGGAGTCGCTCCGTTGGTAAGTCCGTGTACCGGCATCGTCAGTATGTCCCTGATTGAGCTGAGAATCGTCATGACGCCGACATATAGATCCCCGCCGTACATCTGGAGGTTCGCATTGCAGACGATTTGGACCGCGCTATTGGTCGCGGACATCACAAAACCGGAAAAACCAAGTGCCACGATTTTCTTCAGTCGATTTCCCCGAACCCGCATCGTGCTGATCTTCAGTTTTAATATCGCCTTCTTGCCTGTCAAGAACATCAAAACCCAAAAAGCCGACAATCCTTGAGAGATGATTGTTGCCAACGCCGCACCCCGTACGCCCATATGGAGGACGAAGATGAAGATGGGGTCGAGGATGATGTTGGTGACGGCGCCCAGCAAGACCGTCATCATTCCAGTCTGGCCGAAGCCCTGGCAATTGATGAAGCTGTTCATCCCCAGCCCGATCATGACGAATATGCTGCCCGCCAGGTAGATGACGACATATTGTTGGGCGAAGGGAAATGTCGCGTCGCTCGCTCCGAACAAGTATAGAAGTGGCTTACTGAAAACGATGCCGACGAGCGTCAGCGCCATGCCACAGACAAGAAGCATCGTAAAGGAATTACCCATGATAAGTTCAGCTTCATCATGGTCGCCTTTGCCCCGTTCTATCGAGCAGAGCGGCGCGCCGCCCGAACCGAAAAGGTTCGCGAACGCACTGACGATCATGATGATCGGGAAACAAAGCCCCAGACTCGTCAAAGCGAGCGTGCCGGTCTGCGGGATACGTCCGATATACATTCTGTCAACCATATTGTACAGTAGGTTGATCAGCTGGGCCATTGTCATCGGAACGGCGAGATCAAGGATGTTCCGTCGCACGCTTCCTTTCGTAAAGTCCGTCTGGTGGGGATTCATAAGTATCCCAAGTTGTAATGCGCTTGCGCCGTCCTGTCAACGGTATATCCGGTATCTTCATCGTCCGTTTTGGGTCCATATGACCGTATCGCATCGATATTTCTCATTGCTATCGCTGCTTGACCGAAGCTTCCATCCATGTCCATGCAAAAAAAGGACGCCCCTTCGGTAGCTTCCAATAAGACGGTATCGAACAAATACTGACATAGGGTAGCTGCCGTACAGGGTGCGACAAGAAAAATCGGCGATACTTGGTTTTAACAACCAGGTGTCGCCTTTTTTCATTCTCAACATACTTTTGAACTTTGATTGGAGGTACGCACGATGCAAGAACTGAACTATATTCGTTGTAGTGACTACTATATCCCCGACATTCGCGTGCCTGATGAAACAAGACCTGTCGGTCGGTTTGGACGGAGGCGCAGAGAGTGTCTGAGAGAGCGTCGCCCCATACGTTTTGATGACCTTTGCTTGACCGGAGAGCTATGGACATATCCGGCCGATTTGAATGAGCGGGCACAGAGCCGTTTGGAGGTCATTATCAAGCAAATGAAGGCTTCTGAAAGTGTGACAGAGGCTATGAAAGCAACTGACCGAATGTCATGGGTCAGTGCAATGAACAGCATTCGCAATCGAGCTGAAGAAATCGTTATAAGCGAATTGCTTTATTGCTAACTAACTAAAGCGCAAATAAGTGGTGTTCGGCAAATATTGAACATCACTTACTTTTTACACGCTTAAAACACATTATGAAGCACTTATGCATTGTTCGCTGTAAAAAGTGTAATTTTTTTTCTAAAAATCGTTGTATTTTTTGTATGAACTGGTAAGCTTATTATGGACACGGCCAGTGTATAATTGAGTCATGCACTGGATAAGATGTGGACATCAGCTACAATTATATCGGCATACTCCCCGCCAATTTATTCTATGACATTCAAAACGGGAAAACGGCATGACTTGCGTCATGCCGTTTTCCGAAAACATATTATACTGTTTTATTGGACCGCACCCTTCGGACGTCCCTTCGATGATTTCTGGTATTCGGCTATCCTGCTTATTTCGCCGCGGCCTGCGCCAGCGTGATGGAAGCGGTGACTACGATGTCCTCGACGCTGCACCCGCGGGAAAGATCACTGACCGGCTTGGCGAAGCCCTGAAGGATCGGGCCATAGGCTTCCGCCCCGGCGAGACGCTGGACCAGCTTGTATCCGATGTTTCCTGCCTGGAGGTCGGGGAAGATCAGGACGTTGGCCTTGCCAGCGACGGGAGAGCCGGGAGCCTTCGACTTGCCGACGCTGTCGATGATCGCCGCGTCGAGCTGCAACTCGCCGTCAACCTTGAGGTCGGGGCGCTTTTCCTGGACCAGTTTGGTCGCCGTGGCTACTTTTTCGACCAGATCGCCCTTGGCGGAGCCTTTTGAAGAGTATGAAAGCAACGCTACGACAGGCTCGGTATTGAGGAACACCTTGCAGGATTCTGCGGAGGCTTCGGCGATTTCTGCAAGCTGTTCGGCTGTCGGGTTCGGGATAGTCGCGCAATCAGCGAAGATAAAGGAACCGTTAGCACCCAAGTCGTGCTTGTCTGTCGCCATCACGAAACACGAGGAGGCGTATTTGATTCCAGGCTTGCACTTGATGATGTTGAAGGCGGAAAGCAGTACGTTTCCAGTAGTATTTTCCGCACCGGCCACCATGGCGTCCGCCTGTCCGAGCCGTACCATCATCGCCCCCCAGCGGAGCTGGTCGGCAATTCCCTCATAGGCCTGCTCCGGGGTCATGCCTTTGTGTTTACGTAGCTCACAGTATTCATCCGCGAAAGCCTGACGGTCAGGGGACGTAGCAGGATCCACGATTTCGATGCCACAGAGGCATACGCCGGCTTTTTCGGCGGCGGCATTGACCGCCTCGACGTTACCGACAAGAGTGACCTTGCTGGCGATTTTTTCATCGATGATTTTTCTGGCGGCCTGGAGAGTACGAGGTTCAGTCCCCTCCGGGAGTACCAGCTTCTTGTTGGCGGCGACCGCCTTGGCTTTCATTTCTTCTGCGAATGTCATATACATGCTCCATACCATTGGTTTTGGATGGCGGAATGTGTCTCCGCCATAGAAAAGCATATCACGATTGAAGGCTCAAGAGAATACTTGAGGGCCATTTGTTTGTGAAAACTCCATTCTTGAACCTCTTGGAGTCAACGTTAATCCTATCATGGTCCCTAGAACCCCATCGTCCCGGAGTGAACACTGAGCGAACACCAACCAGGCCTAGGAGAAAACACTCCGCAAGCCTTGTCTGAACACCGGGCAACTCTTTGCAATCTCCAGCGGCTTGGCCCCATCAATCCCCCTCCAACCCTGTACTTGCCCACGGTTTCATGCTATGCTCATGCCGAAGCGTTCCTTTTGGGAATGACGGGGGTCATGTTCGCATCGACGGCGCCACGCGGGAAACGTTCTGGGATTAGCTATATCCTCTTTCTGATGATTGTGGTCAATGCTTTGGCCAGTAGTTTGTTCGGTCCGTTGACGAACGATATCATGGCTACCTGTTCCATGAGCCTGACGGAAATCGGCGCGTTGGTATCCGCGAGCCAAGCCGCGGTTTTCGTATCGTTTTTGTTACAGCCGCTGCTCAGCCGCAGGTTCGGCTCCTACTGCATGCTGCTGTTCGGAGTAGTGGGGGGTGCGCTTGGCTTCCTGCTCATGGCCTGTTCCCGCGTAGCCTGGATGTTCTCCCTCGCTTTTCTCACGCAATCGTTGCTCGGCTATTTCTATTCGAGCGGCAATTACGCCGTCATGGCGGAATGCGACGTTGGACGGCGGACGACCAATATTCCGTTGATGCACCTTGTCTATAGTGTCGCGGCTATCGGAGGCGGGGCTTTCGTCACATGGTCCAAGGGGGCGACCTGGTACAAAGGGTATTGGACTGCCGCTGCAATGTACCTGTTTTGCTTCCTGTTGTTCCTCTCACGTTGGTCCGAAGCCCGGTCGAATCCATTGCTGATGCCCACGGTCAAACGTGTTGAATTGAAGAACGGGCGTCCGGCCCGCTGGAATCCATTCATTGGCTTCTCGTTGCTGAAACGCCATGAATTCCAAGCGTTCTTCATCTTCCTGATCTGTTTTTCGTCAATCGAGTATTGCGCTACCATCTACCCCGTTCTATTTCTTGAACTTTCATGGACCGCCTCCGCGGTGATGACTGGTATGGCCGTCACGGCGTATTGGGTAGGCAGTACCGTCAGCCGGATCATCGTCATGCCCGTATTGAAAAAAGGTCGTGACGCCACGAAATTCCTCTCCGTATTGACCGGCCTGTGCGCGGTTTCCCTCGGATTGCTGCCGATTATGCCGTCGCTGGATCTCGCCGTCTGCATCATGCCGCTAATCGGATTCGCATTTGGCGCATTGAATCCGGTGAGCCAGATCGTTGAGATCAGACGATGGTCGGACGATATGGATCAAGTGGCGAACCTCCACATGATTAGTGGAGTGATTGGACGGCTGGTCTTGCCCGTCGTGGTCAGCGCGATAGGGGAGCGCGTGGGGCTGGAATGGGGGCTCGCGCTACTCGCCGCCCTGATGGTCTTCGCCTTGTCGTCGTTGTTGCTTTCCGAACGGTTGTTCAGTAAGACCGTATTGCAGGATGCCGCGACAATAGTATAGAGTGACGCTATCGACATCGCCTTCTCGACCGCTTTTGTAGTTGTGATGGGCGTCCTCCGGTTGGGCAGACTGCCGGTTGGGTCGTAGCGAGGACAACATGCGTATCGGTGTATATGGTCTTGGTCGTTTTGGATTCTTCTGGGCTGGTTTGCTGGCGAAAGCGGGACATGAGGTCTGCGGTTTCGGCCGGCATGCGGTATCCACGCCGGCGGGAGTCCGCTTGGTTTCCGAAGATGAGCTTCTTTCGCAGGACGTCGTTTTCTTTTGTGTGACGATTAGTGCGTTTTCGGAAGTAATCCGGCGTGTTGCGCCGAAACTGAAGCCCGGTACCGTGGTCATGGATACCTGTTCAGTCAAACTATATCCCGCCCAGATGATGCATGATTGTCTGCCCGCGGGTGTCCATAGCATCGCCACCCACCCGATGTTCGGCCCGGATTCCGGTCGTAATGGGGTGGACGGACTGCCGTTGGTGATTTGTGGCGTTGATTGTCCGACGGATATCGTTGACCGCTGGAGTGAGGAATTTTCTTCCTGGGGGTTGAAAGTCCTCCACATGAGCTGCGACCAGCACGACCGTGAGGCGGCCTGGTCGCAGGGCGTTACGCACTTTGTCGGGCGTACCCTCGATGAGCTCCATCTCCAGCCCACCGAGCTGGCTACGCTGGGATATTCCCGGCTCATGTCTATCGTCGAACAGACGTGCAACGACCCGCTGCAACTTTTCTATGACTTGCAGCGGTACAACCCATATGCCCCTCAGATGCGGTTGGAACTGAAACAGGCGTTGGAGAAGGTCATGGCGGCTCTTGCCGCGCAGGATGCCGGGACGCCGCTATGATGAAGATTTGCGTCTATACCCTTGGTTGCAGGCTGAACCAGTGCGAAAGCGAAGCCATTGCGGACGCATTTGCGAAAAGAGATTTTTCCGTCGTTCCTGACGGAGACCCCGCAGACCTGTATATCGTCAATACCTGTACCGTCACCAGCAAGGCCGAGCAGAAGGCGAGGCGGATGATCCGTAAATACGCCTGCGAGCCGCAGTCGCCTACGGTGGTGGTGACTGGTTGCTACGCCCAGCTTGATTCTGATGAAATCGCAGCGTTGGATGGCCGTGTCGTAGTCGTTCCACTGGACAAGAAAGCCAATATGCTCGACCTGCCCGAGTATGCTTCCGCCCGGTTGCTGGAAGGCTTCTCCCTTCTGGAAGCCTGTCGCGCCTTTGCTGGCCTCGACGGCGATGCGCTGGCTTCTCTACGTGTCGGACCGTCTGTGGAGGATAATGGCGTCAAAAGCACTATCATATCACCTTTTGACTATGATGCCGCGACGTTCAGCTATCATTGCCGTGCATATTTAAAGATTCAGGACGGGTGCGACAACGCCTGCGCTTTCTGTCGCGTCCATGTCGCCCGCGGAGCCGCCGTAAGCCTTGATGCCGCTGAGGTAATTCGCCGTGCGCTGGCGTTGGAACGACAGGGCTTCCATGAAATTGTCCTGACTGGTGTGAACCTGACCATGTATGACCATCGTGGCGATGGTCTTGGCGGATTGCTCCGGCATCTGCTCTCCGCTTTGGGGACTGACATCCGTCTGAGGCTTTCCTCGTTGGAGCCGGACCATGTGGACGACCTGTTGCTCGACCAGCTGGCCGACCCCCGGATGCAGCCGCATTTCCACGTGCCGGTGCAATCGGCGAGCGATGCCGTTCTTGCGCGTGTGAACCGTCGCTATAGTGTCGAGCATCTATCCTATGTCATTGAACGCATGAGGCAGGTAAAGGACGACCCGTTCATCGCGGCCGACGTAATCACCGGCCTTCCCGCCGAAGGTGACGCCGAGTTTCAGGAAACCTATGAGTTCTTCGTCAAGAACCGGTTCGCGCAGATGCATGTGTTCCCGTTTTCGCCAAGGCCCGACACCCCGTTGTTCCATGCGAAGGACCGCGTACCCGAAAGTATTCGCGACGATCGCGCTGCGGCGCTCAGAACCCTGTCGAACAGGCTTCATGACGATTATGTGCGGAGACAACGGGGCAAACGGCTCGAGGTAATCCTTGAACAGCGGAAAAAAGGGGCTTGGTACGGTCTTGCTGGAAACTATCTCAAGGTCCGGGTTTTGGACGTCCCCCCCCAGGCTGTCGCCGGAGACCTGCTGCCGGTGGTCATGGAACCGAACGGGGACGGCATGGTCATTCCCTTGGTCCGCGTGGTCAAGTAGCGCGCGGGACGCATCGATTGAAGACCTCGCTTGGTGATGGGTTGAGCGCACGCGATATGTAGAATCATATATGACGTGTCGGACGAACATGCGCTTCGCCGGGGTACTTCATCATCCAGAAAAGAATTGGAGGGGAGTTACTGGACCTTGCGCCGCCGGAGATCCCGGTAGACCGTCTTCGGTTCCTCCATCAAAACCATAGTATCTTCGGGAATGCTTTCCTTAATCCATACGTTGGAGCCGATGATTGCGTTCCTGCCTACAGTAATGTCGCCCAAAATCGTTGCGTGGGCGTATATCGTTACATTGTCCTGAATCGTCGGATGTCGCTTCGCCCCGCGTATCAACGCCCCGCAGGCGTCTTTCGGGAAACTGAGCGCTCCGAGCGTCACGCCCTGGTACAGCTTCACCTGGTTGCCGATCACCGTCGTTTCACCGATGACTACGCCTGTCCCATGATCGATAAAGAAGGATTCACCGATCTCCGCTCCCGGATGGATGTCGATGCCGGTCTCCCGGTGCATTCGTTCATTGAGCATGCGGGGGATCAACGGGATGCCCTGCTTGAACAGGAAATGCGCCACCCGGTGGACGGTCAAGGTCTTCATGCAGGGGTAGGAGAGGATGATTTCATGGACGTTCCGGGCCGCGGGGTCGCCGGCGAAACCTGCGGCGGCGTCAAGCTTGAGCAACCTACGAATCGTGGGGAGTTCCTTCATGAGAGCCGACAGCGCATATTCAGCTTGTCCTGCATAGACAATGGAAGCCTCCCTCTCCGGCAGTTCCTGAAGGTTCTCATACCGCAAGGCGAGATATATCTGCTGATTTAAGCGGCTGGAGAAATCGGCCAGATGTTCACTGACGACCTGTTCGAGAGACTGGCTTCTGTCGTCCCGCCCACACCGGCCTGGAAACATCAGCTCCATGAGTTCATCGGCGATCTCTCCGATAGCCGACATGGATGGGAGCGGATTCAGTCCATGGAAATTCGCTTTACTCCTGCCCGTCCGATCGAAGCTGGCGAGAAAATCCGCCAGATACGGTTCACTGTTGAAATCCTTCGTGTCGTCGCATATGCTCATCGCATTCCAGCCCCTTGCTACAATGATACAATTGGAACGCTCAAAGAGGGAAGCCTCCGTAACGTGTTTATTGTGTAAAACGTTCTCGGAAATTACGTGCCAGAATCACCGCGACAATGATTTTGACCGTATCGCCGATGAGGAATGGATACATCCCTCCCGCGAAGGCCGCGTTCCATGAAAGCTGTCGGTTGATCTTGAGCCAGGGGACTCCTACGCCGTAGATACCGACGAACGTCGCAAGCACCGCCCCGACACAGCACCAAATGGTGAATTTCATCCTGTTCGGCTCTTCGCCTTCCGCATGCCTGTATCCGATGTCGGAGCATACACCCGCTATCAAGACCGCTGGAATCAATCCGAAAAGGAATCCTCCGGTAGGCCCCAGCATCGCTCCGATTCCTCCACCGCTGGTGAACACCGGTAGCCCGATAGCTCCGATGAATAAATAGATCGCTACGGACGCAAGCCCCGTCTTCCATCCGCACATCAGCCCCGCGGTCAGTACGAACAAGGTCTGGAGTGTGATCGGTACCGGAGGAAGCGGTACTTTGATGTACGCACCCACCGCCATCAGCGCGGCGAACAGCGCCGTCATGAGGATTTTCTTCGTCTGTACACTTTTTTCCGACTGTGAGTCCATGTCAGTGTTCTCCTGTATGGATGAGGGTATAGCATATTGTACGATTATTGTAAACCAATTTTTAATTATGGTTTACAATCTGTGTGGGGTGCATGGTATTCGTAGAAATCTGTCGTATGGATGCTGATATCGAGTTCTTTTGCATGGCTTGCTTCCCTTTTGATTTTCTGAGGTATGAAGTATCACTTTTTTGATGATTTTCTCGATGATGGACAGTGACGGGTGAACATGCCGCTTTTGTTCTGATATCTTGGTGGCGTCCAATTTCCGATATAATCTGACTTGCATGCCCCCCCCCCGACTTCTTGCCCCTCGTGGCATCCGCTGGTACAATGCCATCATCATGCGAGTGAAGGACCGATTGCTCGGCTATTTCGAGCAGCATAGCGATGAACATGTCTCAGGAGAACGGCTTGCCTCCCGGCTCGGGGTGTCTCGCGCCGCTGTGTGGAAGGCGGTTCAGGAATTGAAAAGCGAAGGCTATGCATTTTCCGCCGTGACGAACAAAGGCTATCGTCTGGAACAATGTCCGGAAGTGCTTTCCCTGTCAGGTATCGTCTCCTGTCTATCGGAAGATTTTGCGTCCAGCGTTCATTTTCATGAAGAACTCGAATCGACGAACAAAACTGCCAAGCTGCTCGCGATGGACGGCGCCCCCCATGGGACTGTCGTCGTAGCGGCCAGGCAGACCGGGGGGAGAGGGCGTCGCGGGCGATCGTTTGCGTCCCCTGAAGGCGGTATCTACCTCAGTATCATCCTGCGCCCATCCGAGCTGGCGATGAGCCTTGACGGAGCGTTGCTCGTCACTTCCGCTACTGCGGTGGCCATCTCCCAGGCAATTTCCGGAACATGCGGGATCGAAGTCTCAATCAAATGGGTCAACGACCTGTACTTCCGGGGCAAAAAAGTCTGCGGAATCCTCAGCGAGGGGGTGGCCGACCTCGAAAGCGGCGGCTTGGACTGCATTGTCGTAGGTGCCGGTATCAATTTTTCCACCCCCGTCGAAGCGTTTCCCGAAGAGCTCCGTGCGATAGCCGGTTCCCTGTTCGCTGATCGGACTCTGATTCCCCCCTGTGCGAGTCGCAACCGTCTGGCCGCGACGATGATTGAAAAAATCCTTTCGGTGTGCGTCGGACTTGAACAACGTCGGTTCCTTGATGAATATCGCCGCAGATCCTTTCTCATCGGACGGCAGGTGCTGGTTCTCGCCGGTGACTCCCGGTTGCCCGCTACCGTTTTGTCGATTGATGATGATTGTCGCCTCGTCGTTCAGTACGAGAACGGCATGGTCGAGCATATCGGCACGGGCGATGTCTCCATCCGGTTCGCCCGAGAGGTGCGAGATTTGACCTGACGTCCAGGACCTATAACGTAGTTCATGAGTCAAGCTTCCATGGAACAACCCATGAGTCAAGCTATCGAGAATCGGGCCGGTCCCCTTGCCATGTGGACCAGTTCTTACTATAGTTGGGTACTACGGAAATCATTCATCAATCCTCACATAGGAAAGGTACGGAACATGTTGCAGAAGGTACGACAGCAGTGGAAGGATCTGGTCGAGGCTCAATTGGCCAGTTATGCGAAAGAAGTCGTGGGTGAGGAAATCGCCTCGACGTTGGTTCCGTTGGCTGTGCAGACTCCGCCGAAACCGGAACTCGGCGATATTGCTTTCCCTCTGTTCGCCTATGCGAAGGCTTTGAAGGTCGCCCCGCCGAAAATCGCCGCCGACCTTAAGACCCGTATCGAAGGTCTTGCTGACCGTCCCGCCGGAGAACTCTTGCTCGCTGGTCCGTACTTGAACGTCAAGGCCGATATCGCCGCGCTCGCCGCCGACCTTTCTGCGGAGATCCACGAAAAAGGCGACGCTTTTGGTTCCAACACCAACAGGGCCGGTACGAAGGTGATGATCGAGTTCAGCTGTCCCAACACCAACAAGCCGCTCCATCTAGGTCATATGCGCAACGATAGCCTTGGTGAGAGCGTCAGCGCCATCCTCAAGGCCAATGGAGCCGATGTCCGCAAGGTCAACCTCGTCAACAACCGTGGCGTCCATATCTGCAAGTCGATGCTGGCCTACCAGAAGTTCGGCAATGGCGAGACGCCTGAAAGTTCCGGTATCAAGGGAGACCACCTCGTAGGAAAATACTATGTCCGTTTCGCGCAGTGGGAGAAGGAAGACCCGACCGCCACCGAGCAGGCTCAGGCGATGCTCAAGAAATGGGAGGAAGGCGATCCCGAAGTTCTCGCGTTGTGGAACACCATGAACACCTGGACTCTCGACGGACTAGCCGAAAGCTACCGCAAGATGGGAGTCAGTTTCGACGCCTACTATTACGAGAGCAACACCTACAAGCTTGGCAAGGACGAAGTCCTCAAAGGTTTGGAGAAAGGAGTCTTCTACCGCGAGGCGGACGGCTCCGTATGGATTGATCTCGCAGAAATCAAACTGGACAGGAAGGTCCTGCTCCGCAAGGACGGTACGAGCCTCTACATGACCCAGGACCTCGGCACCGCCGTCGCCCGTCACAATGACTGGCCGTTCGATTCGCTGATCTATGTGGTCGCCAGTGAGCAGAACTACCATTTCAAAGTACTGTTCTACGTACTGGAGAAGCTTGGCTACTCTTGGGCGAAAAACCTGCATCACCTCTCCTACGGCATGGTGAATCTCCCCGACGGGAAGATGAAGAGCCGCGAAGGTACGGTCGTGGATGCCGACGACTTGGTCGACCAGCTGACCTCCTTGGCTGCCGATGAAATCCGCGCTAAGGAACGGGAGTCAGAAGTAGGCGATGTCGACGCGACCGCCCATGCCATCGCCCTCGCCGCATTGAACTACTACCTACTCCAGGTCAGCCCAACGAAGGACATGGTGTTCAATCCCGCCGAGTCGATTTCATTCAACGGCAATACCGGCCCTTACCTTCAGTACATGGGGGCCCGTATCTCCAGCATGCTTCGCAAATACGCCGAGATGGAGACGGGCTATGCCTCCGTTCCGTTCGACCCTGCACTGTTGGATCTGGAAGATGAAAGGGAACTGATCAAGTCGCTCGCCGCCTATCCCGAAGCCGTAGCCAAGGCTGGCGCCGAGTATGATCCTTCGATCATCACCGCATATCTGTACGACCTTTCCCGTCTGTTCAGCCGTTGGTATCATGACAACCAGATACTCAAAGCCGGTACTCCCGCGCTCGTCAAGGCGAGGGTGGAGCTGTCGGCCATGGTGTTGCAGGTGCTGCGCAATGCGTTTGCGTTGGTGGGGATTCCGTACCTCCCCACCATGTAGCCAGCTTGTAAGAAATCCCCCTTACGTCGTTGTCCGCAACAGGCCGTGCGGGAGCACTGTCCTGTTTTGACGGCCTCGTCAGGTGGTTTTCTTCCGGCGCTGGCGTAGTCTGCTCGGCCAAAGGACGGAGGACTTCGTCATGTTCGACTTGCCGTACCGGTGTACTGTCAAGCATCGCTATCCTTGTTCTCTGTTCTTTTCCCTTCGTAGCATAAAAATATCCCCCCCTTACGCCGTTGTCCGCAACAGGCCGTGCGGGAGCACTGTCCTGTTTTGACGGCCTCGTCAGGTGGTTTTCTTCCTTCGCTGGCGTAGTCTGCTCGGCCAAAGGACGGAGGACTTCGTCATGTTCGACTTGCCGTACCGGTGTACTGTCAAGCCTCACTATCCTTGTCGCGTGAATAATCTGTTTTGTAGAAACACGTTTCTTCTCACAAGCGATGCTGTTGATACGAAAGTAGTGCCAGTTCAGAGTGAATACCGAGCAATCACTGAGTGACCACTAATCGAACCTAGGGCGAACATTTTCCATACAGTTCGCAGAATCGCCTGATAAAACGCTCTTCTTGCCATTCTAGGTCGTCATCCTCATCCAAAGCCTCCATCTCCGAAATCATCGAGCGGATCAGGAAGGATTGTACCGTACTGGAGAACATCGTCACAGCCAGATCAAGTTCCTCAATATTGAGCCGGCCTGTTTCCGACAACGTTTCCAGCAGGATTTCCGACTGTCCCCGCATCATCTGACTGAACGTTTGGCTGGTTCGGGCTGCGATGGGAAGAATCAGCTTCTGCGACTCGACAATCCTGTAGAAGTAGGAGAGCGGCGGGGTAGTGTAGAGTCTGTGCCAGTGTTCCATGGCCCGGGAGAGTACCTCCTCCGCGGCTCCATTGAACGAAATGACGATCCCCTGCTTGGACGCTTGCTCGGAGCAATATGCAAACATTTGTTCAATCATGGCCTCACGTGAGGGGAAATGATAGTACAGGCTTGCTTTGCGGATGCCCGCGACTTGAGCGATGTCAGACAGGGAGGTGTTGTCCAGCCCTTTCGTGGCGGCGAGGCGCAACGTGAGAAGAATCAGCCGTTCTCTGGTATCATGGACGTTCTTGTCTTCTATTCCAACGGATTCTTTGATGTTCATATCATGAATATAACCTACCGACCGATAGGTAGGCAAGACTGTTTTGCGGCAGTTTTTGGAAGATTCGCATTTCAGTCCGTTGAAAGTATTTCCGAGGGATGGTATAACACAGTCCGAATAATTCAATTGAAGGAAGTGATCGTCATGTACGCACTGGTAGAAATTCTCGGAAAACAGTACAAGGCACTCGTCGGTGCCACGCTGCAAGTGGACAAGCTTTCCATGGAGGAAGGATCCGCTCTGGAGCTGGAGAAGGTACTCGCTATCGTCGATGAAAACAGCGCCAAGTTCGGCACACCGTATGTGTCTGGAGCCAAGGTCCTTGCGACTGTCGAAGGCGAGATGAAAGGTGACAAGATCAAGGTCTACAAGTTCCATCGCAGGAAGGGCTATCGCCGGACGCAAGGTCATCGTCAGCAGTATTCTCTCATCAAGATCAATGAGATCATCGGTTAAGGAGTTCAGAAATGGCACATAAGAAAGGTGGCGGTAGTTCCCGCAACGGACGCGATTCCAATTCCCAGCGCCTTGGCGTAAAGCGCTTTGGCGGCCAGTTGGTCAAGGGCGGTGAGATCATCGTTCGCCAGCATGGCACCCAGTTTCACCCCGGTGAGAATGCTGGCCTGGGTTCTGATTATACTCTGTACGCCAAGGTTGGCGGTACTGTGAAGTTCTACACCAAGAAGAACCGCAAGTACGTCAGCATTGTCACTGAGTAATTGTTTTAGTACCTTGGCTACAAGAGGCCAGAGTAATACATGTTTGGATTTTCAGACGAGACGTATATAGACGTTGCCTCCGGAAACGGGGGCAACGGTTGTGTTTCCTTCCGTAGGGAGAAATTTATCCCCAAAGGCGGGCCGGACGGCGGCGATGGTGGCCGTGGCGGCGATGTCGTCTTTGTGGTGAGGCAGAACCTCCGTACCCTCGGACATCTCAAGCTGGTTCGCACCTACAGAGCCGAAAACGGCAGGCCTGGAGCGGGGCAGCGTTGCTATGGACGGGATGGAAATGATATAGAGATTCCGGTTCCCCCCGGTACGGTCATCAAGGACGCCCAGTCTGGTGAAATCATCAAGGATTTGACCGGTGAGGAACGGTGGGTGTTCCTCAAAGGTGGGCGCGGTGGCCAGGGGAACTGGCATTTCCGTACCGCTACCCGACAGACCCCCCGGTTCGCCCAACCCGGTGAGCCCGGTCAGGAAATGCGTGTCGGAGTCGAGCTGCTGGTGATCGCGGATATCGGTTTCGTGGGCTTTCCCAATGCTGGCAAGTCCTCGTTGCTGAACCTGCTGACCAACGCCCGGTCCAAAGTCGCCGGGTATCCCTTTACGACGAAGATCCCGCAGCTGGGGATGTTCCGGTACGGCGACCATGACATCGTTCTCGCCGATATCCCCGGGATTATCGAGGGGGCGAGCCAAGGTGCCGGCATGGGGTTCAAATTCCTGCGCCATATCAGCCGTACCACTGGACTCGCATTCCTGATAGATTTGTCGGATGACAATTATCTGGATGCTTATGATGTGCTGTGCGAGGAACTCCGTGCGTACGCCCCAGAGTTGCTGGAGAAGGAACAGGTGGTCATCGGGACGAAACTCGATGAAGACGGCGCTCCCCAGCATCTTGAAGAGCTTCGCAAGAAGTATTCCGACAAGCATATCATAGGGATGTCCATCTACATGGACGAAGGGCTGGAGGCGGTCAAGCAGGCTTTCATACAGATGGTCGGAGACGCTGAAAACCCTGCGTTGGAAGTTCTGAGGACAAGCCGCGGCGGTTTTACCTCCACGCTGGATACCGACGCCTATTATCCTGAGCCTCCAGAGCATCACGCCGAAGATTGACGAGGTTTTCCGATGGCTGACACGACCGCTATGAGACGAGCGCTTTCCACTGCGATGATCGGCGGCAGTTTCGACCCTGTCCACTTGGGGCATCTGCATCTGATTCATTGTATCGTAGAAAATACCGATTACCAGCGGATCGTGCTCGTCCCGGTTGCGTTGAACAACTTCAAGCAGGATGAACAACGTCCCGCTTCTGCTGACGACCGGCTGGCGATGCTCCGGCTCGCCGTAGGGCAGTATCATGAACTTTATCCTTGTGACAGGGATTTTGAGTTGATAGTCGATTCTTGCGAGCTGGAACGGGGTGGGGTATCCTATACCTACGATACCGTCCGGTATTTATATGGAGCGTATCCGGTCGATGGCTCCATTGCTGTTGTTATGGGTGATGATTTGTTGAAAGGCCTGCCTCGGTGGCATCGTTTTTCCGAACTGAAGGAGATTGTCACCTTTGTCGTCTGTCGGCGGGAAAACGCTGTTCCGGTTGCGGAAGTCCCTGAAGGCACCGTCGTCAGGTTCATCGACAACGTTGTCAAGGAGGATTCCTCGACTGATATCCGCAAACGATTGACGGAGCTGTCTCCTGAAGGAGGTTTGCCTGCGGACGTGGTTTCACTCATGCCCGGCAAGGTGGCGGAATATGTACAAGAACGGCATCTATACAGAACTTGAACGCTATGTTGCCGGTCAGGTGAAACCTAGTCGTTTCGCACATTGCCGAAGCTGCGGCATGACGATGAAAGGGCTTCTTGAACGGTTTCCGCAGGTCTGTGAGAACGACCCCGCTGGAAGCGATGCCGGTCTGTATATCGGTCTATGGCACGATGTCGCCAGGAGCTGGACGGACGACGTGTTGCTCGCATACTGTCTGGAGCGAAACCTTCCGATGGAATCTGAGGAACGGGAGCAACCGATGCTGCTGCATGGTGCCGTCGCGGCGGAGTTGATGAAAACAAAGATTGCTTGGTGTCCCGAATCGTGGCGGACAGCCGTTCGATGGCATACGCTGGGGGATGTCTCCATGGGGCCGTTGGGTCTCGCGATGTATATCGCCGATTATCTGGAACCGCTACGCAAGCACCTTGCCGATGCGCATCGAGCGTTTCTGTTGTCCCAACCGACTATGGAAGCCATGGCGATGAGGATCATTGAGGATCAGTCCGATTATTTCAAACATGCCGGCATTTCCCCTGCCGGCTGCACGCGGCGGCTGTACGAATACATGAAAGACGGGGGGCGCCTGTGAGACGAAGAAACCTCGCTGTTTTAGGTCGTATACTGGCATGCCTGCTATTCTCGCTGACTTTGTCCTCCTGTTCAGAGGAGAAGTATTCGGTTTGCCGGTACGGCTGGTTTGGGGACGAGGTCCTGCTGCTGTTGCAAAGCGGGGATGGAAGAAGCCTTGTGACGGTCTCCATTCCTACCGGGGCTGTTGATGGGTATCAAGCCTATCTGTCCGCGAGTGGACGTGAGGTTTCCAGGGAACAGGCCCTAGTCGATCTGTGCGGCTTTCCCTCGTATGGTTTTTTCGGTGGGGATGTGTCTGACCTGTCCCGGCTGAGAAGTTTGCTTGACGGTCTCGCCATCGAGACGGGGGTGAGCTTGACCAGCGTTCCTACGGCGACACAGCGAATACAGGCGCTTGTCATGTATATGGAACCCTTGAGAAAAACCGCGATGGTCGATACACTGGGAAAACTTGCCGGAGTGGATGCGGTCGACGGCTTGTTCGATGAATTAAGAAAAGTGACCGCTTGCGCCGGATATGACGCCGGTGGTTTCATCATTATTGACAATACAACGGATTGGGAGCGTACGCGCCAATGGCTGGCGCTGTGGCTGCGGCAGGCGCTTGCTTCCGTTCAGAGGAGTAGGTAATACATGACAGAAGAGAGACGTGAGGTCGCCGACCAGATCGCCAAATTCATTGAGGACCACAAGGGAATCGACGTTACAGTCATCGATGTATCGGAGGATTGTAGTTGGGCGGATTGTTTCATTATTGCGACGGTCAACAGCGTGGGGCACCTGAAGGGTGTCGCCCATGAGCTGTGGGGTGAATTGAAACGGCTGGGGGTGGACGTGAACAACCGGCATAAAAACCCTTCCTCGGACGGTTGGGAGCTGATCGACGGCGGGGATATCATCATCCATCTGATGAGCGCTGAATTCCGCGAATTCTACGCGCTTGAGAAGCTTTGGCAGAAACCGAACCGCTGATAGCTTTCGCTATTCTAGTATAAATTTCTTAATCGCCGCCGCTACTCCTGATTCTATGTTTGAACCGGTTATGTAGGCGGCGTTCTCTTTTACTATTGAAACGGCGTTTCCCATGGCTATACCCAAGCCTGCTTTTTGAATCATCCCTAAATCATTATGGAAATCCCCGATCGCCATGATGTTCGCTACTGGAATTCCATAATAGTCGGCTAATATAGTGACAGTGTTCGCTTTATCGATACCGCTGTGGACAATTTCAAGATTTGTGGGTGCTGATCGAAAAATTGAAAGCTCATCTCCGAATGTATCCTGCAATTCCAATTCTATTTTTGCGATTTTTTCTGTATCAAGATCTTTCGCCAATAGTTTATATGGACATTCCCCCGATTGTTCAAGTTTTTGGAGGCTTTCTCTGAAGGACCCGACATGCCCAGCGAAACGGCTCATCTGTATCTGATGCTCATACCAATAGCCCTTGTTTTCGATATACCAGTCGTCGAGCGTAAAAATCAATGATTGGATATTTCGCCGTTTGATAATCTGATCCGCCTTTCTGATTTGGTCGAATAACAAGGGTTTTGAATACAATGTTTTTCCGTCAGCCTCGATATATGCCCCATTGAAACATGACAATGGTCCGGTGATGTCCAGTTCCCGCTGGAGGAATAGCATGCCTGCCCGGAACCGACCGGATACCATGGCGAATATGATACCTGCATCAACGGCTTGCTGGATTGTCTCCCTGTTTTCTGTTGAAAGCCTTAACTCAGGATCAAGTAACGTACCGTCAATATCAGAGCAGACTAATTGGTATCGTGCCATACACGGACATCCTCAGATACAATAGGACGTGGATACGGTATCGCCGCCGTGACCGGTCCAGTTCGTATGATGAAATTCCCCTCGCGGTCTATCAGTACGTTCATATGTATGGGCACCGAAATAATCCCGTTGTGCCTGTATGAGATTCGCCGGAAGCTCCGCGCTACGATATCCATCAAACCATGCCAATGATGCCGCTAGCGCCGGTATTGGCACCGCAAGCTGGAACGCTGAAGCCACGGCCTGTCTCCAACTCCGTTCCGCAGATTTCAGGTGTTCGCTGAAATATGAGGAAAGAATCAAATTCTGAAGGGTAGGGTTTTCCACATACGCCTCCTTGATCCTGTTGAGGAAGCTTGAGCGAATAATACACCCACCCCGCCAAAGCAGTGCGATGTTTCCGAGGTCAAGATTCCAATCCCTTTCTTTACCAATTGCTCCGATAAGTTCAAAACCTTGGGCGTAGGATACAATCTTGGCGCAATACAAAGCCGATTCAAGAACATGGATTTGATTGTTCCGTTCATTTTTTGAAAACTCAGATCGCATGATACGATTTGGAAATACCTTGCTGGCAGTCAACCTTTGTTCCTTCTGAGATGACAGTGAACGGGCGAACACAGATTCGACAATAAGGGTAAGCGGCGTATTGGCGTTCAATGCTGCGATGCCTGTCCATCTTCCCGTTCCCTTTTGCCCTGCGGAATCCAGGATTTTATTGAGTAGTGGCGTTCCGTCTTCATCTGTATATCCGAGAATGTCGGACGTGATCTGGATGAGGTATGAATCCAACCGACCATTTTTCCAGCGGTCGAATACCTGGTGGATTTCCTGATAATCCATTCTTAGGCCATGCTTCATAATCCAGAATATTTCACTGATCAGCTGCATGTCCCCATACTCGATGCCGTTATGTACCATTTTAACGAAATGACCGGCTCCACCAGGACCAATCCAGTCGCAGCAGGGAGTTCCGTCTTCAGTTTTCGCCGCGATATCCTGAAATATCCGTTGAACGGCGGGCCAGGCTTTGCAAGAACCTCCCGGCATGATTGACGGGCCATGCAAGGCGCCTTCTTCTCCTCCGGAAACCCCAGTCCCGATATAATACAGTCCCTTGCCCTCTACATAACGAGTCCTTCGCTCCGTATCTTCAAAATATGAATTTCCCCCGTCTATGATTATGTCGCCTGGTTCCATATAGGCCAGAAGTTTATCTATCGTTTCATCGACAGGCTTTCCCGCTTTGACCATCATCATGATCTTCCTTGGTTTTTCAACACTGTGGACAAGCTCTTCAATGGAATAGGTCCCTGAGATACACTTGCCGTTCGCCCGGCCTGCAAGAAAGGAATCTACCGCGCTGAGCGTTCTGTTGAATACCGCTACAGAATATCCTTTGTTGGCCATGTTGAGCACAAGGTTCTCTCCCATGACCGCAAGTCCGATCAAGCCGATCTGAGCTTTCATTTGCTACTCCTCTGAACACGATAGGCGAGGGGGGCTGTCATACTCTTCTTGATGCTATGATATCCCTCATCTTTTGAAGATGATCCACCCCCTCCATATCCTTGAGTTTCATTATTTCTACATATAACGTATCGATTACCATAAGCTGGGCGATACGAGCTGTGAAGGATTCCGCTACAGGAGTCGCCGTCGCGACCCTGACTGACAGCAGAATGTCGGACTTCCTTGCCAGTGGCGAGCGCGGGGAACTGGTCAGCACTATCAACGTAGCGCCTCGCCCTTTCACTTCTTCAGCCAAGGACAATGCATCCTTGTCTATACCGGTATGGCTGGTAAGCAAGACGACATCCTTGCCCGTCAATTGTGAAGCCTGCATGAGCTGCATATGGAAATCCTCAGCGAAAAAGCAATGTATACCAGTTCTAATCAATTTATGGAATGCATCCCTACTGACAATGTTCGATCCACCCAACCCCATGAAATATAAGGAATTCTCCGCAACGATACAGGTGCTGGCCATTTTGATGGCTTGTCTGTCGATATGTTTTTTTGTCTCATCCAAGGTGGATATCGCAGCGTTGAAGATAATATCGACTTCATCGTCTTCCGGTGAGATCGGTGTCTCAAATACCTGCTCGGCGGGTGTCACAGTCTCCCTCGCCAATGAAATGCGAAACATCTGATATCCTGAATATCCCAGTTTTCGAGTAAAGCGAACCATAGTTGATTCCGATATCCCTATTTGTTCGGCAAGAACGTCGATGGTTGGAGTTACTACGGCAGAAGGATTTGACAGGATATAGTCCGCAATTTTTTTTTCTTTCATGCTGAACGAGTCATATTTGCTTTTAATAATATAGATGCAACTTTCGTCGATCATGGATTCCTCGCTTTGTCCTTTGATAGTATAATGTGAATAAAAATTTTATGCAAATGAAAAAAATATTTTTTCTATCTTTACAGAATCAAAAATCCAGCCTAATAATAATGGAGGCATCGGTCAGGTTCTACAAGTCTTTTGATAGGGGATGTGGAATTATTCGACTCTTTTAGGATCAGTGGATGGGAGAAGCATGAAAATTTTACACGGAACAAGAAAACCGATGGATCCGATTATGATAATCACGATAGTCTTGGTAATGGCGTCATTGATCATCTTCACGGTTATTCCATTGATAAAAATATTGGTTCAAAGTTTCATTTCCTACGATGGAACCCTCTCTGGTAAAGCATATGTGAGGGCGTTCACGTCAAAGGAAAACTTCAATGCATTGACAAACAGCCTTGCGCTGGGGGGTGCAAGTGGTATTCTCTCAACGATTATCGGCTTTCTGTTTGCCTATTGCGCATCATACGTGCAAATGAAAGGGAAGAAGATATTTAACCTGATCGCCATGCTTCCCATTGTATCGCCACCTTTCGCGGTAGCTTTATCAATCATCCTGCTGTTTGGTAGTCGTGGTTTTATCACTTATACGTTGCTGGGCTTGCGTGATGTGAATATTTATGGGTTCAGAGGGTTGATTTTCGCTCAGACTCTTTCATATTTCCCTATATCCTATCTGCTGCTCAACGGTGTCCTTGGTTCCATCGACCCATCAATCGAGGAGGCGTCACGGAACATGGGTGCTTCGCGATGGGCGACTTTTACTCATGTTACGCTACCGTTGGCGTTGCCGGGTATCGCAAATTCATTTCTATTGGTATTCATCAAATCCGTAGCGGATTTCGGTAATCCGATAACCATCGGTGGTAATTTCCCTACGCTGGCGACACAGATATATTATCAGGCGATTGGAAACTATGACATGCAGGGCGGTGCCGCTGTAGCTATCCTACTATTACTGATTTCGATGAGCCTGTATGCCTTGAGCAAGCTATGGGTGGAGAAGAAGACCTTTGTGACCATTACCGGTAAAGCTGCCAGGGAACGTGTAATGATTGATGAAAGGCATATAGCGAAACCCTTGTCGCTCGGCTGTCTGTTGATTTCTTTCATAGTCATCGGTCTATACATATTGATTCCTATCGTATCGTTCATCAAGCTATGGGGAATCGACTATTCGTTTACTCTTGACCATTATCGCTATGCGTTCAACATCGGCATGAAAGGATTGAAGGATTCTACGATGATGGCGGCTTGGGCCACTCCTATAACTGGTATTCTTGCAATGGTGATTGCCTTTCTTGTCGTCAGGAAGGATTTCCCGGGCAAAAGGACAATGGAATTTGTTTCAATGTTGGGCATGACTGTGCCGGGTACCGTCATGGGTATCGGCTATGTGTTGACTTTCAATACTCCCCCGCTTGCCATTACGGGAACCATGCTGATCATCGTTCTTTCCTATGTATTCAGGTATTTGCCGATTGGAGTACAATCTGGAGTTACTTCTTTAAAGCAGATTGATCCTGGGATTGAGGAAGCCGCCGCCGACCTGGGCGCTAATTCTTTCAAGGTATTCACCACCGTGACGCTTCCGTTGATTAAGACGGCGTTCTTTGGTGGCTTGGTCTATACGTTCGTCAAAAGCATGACTTCTGTTAGCGCCGTCATCTTCTTGGTATCGGCACGTTATAAGCTCCTTACGATATCCGTTCTTGACCAAGTGGATTCAGGAAAATTCGGGGTTGCTTCCGCAATGTCAACGATGTTGATTGTAGTCGTCTACATTGCCATCGCGATTCTTTACTGGGTAATCGGAAAACTTGGTGTGAACAAGAAAGACATCAAACTGGTGTAGTGAGGTAATGAAATGAGTAAGAGACAAGAGCCGAAATCAGTCAGATTAGAACATATCGTGAAAGAATACATTTCGCCGAATAAATCTGTATTCTGCGCTGTGAACAATGTGAGCCTATTGATAGAAGCCGGAGAGTTCGTGACGTTGCTGGGACCTTCCGGGTGTGGCAAGACCACTACGTTGCGCATGGTAGCCGGTTTTGAGAATCCTACGGAAGGAAACATTTTCCTTGGAGATGAAAGAATCAATGACCTGACTCCGGATAAAAGAAATACAGCCATGGTATTTCAATCTTATGCGTTGTTTCCTCATTATGATGTCTATAACAACATTTCCTATGGTTTGCGATTGCAAAAGCGTCCTGCGGCTGAAATCGCCTCCCGAGTGAAGGACATTATCAGTCTCGTCGGTCTGGAAGGAATGGAAGAGCGGTTCCCCAATCAGATTTCTGGTGGCCAACAGCAACGGGTGGCTTTGGCCCGAGCTCTTGTCATGGAACCTGGCGTCATGCTGTTCGATGAACCATTGTCCAACTTGGATGCAAAGCTTCGGGTGAGCATGCGCAATGAGATTAGGAAAATACAACGGCGCCTAGGTGTCACGAGTATCTATGTGACCCATGATCAGGCCGAGGCGATGAGTCTGTCGGATCGAATCATTATCATGAACAAAGGTATTGTTGAGCAGATAGGGACTCCTCAGGAAATCTACCAGCAACCGGCTTCCGCCTTTGTAGCGGATTTCATCGGCCGCGCGAACTTTATGGCAGGCCAGGTGCTTGGAATGGATGAGTTGGGTGTTGCGGTTGATGTTTTCGGCAAGCAACTTCACGTCAAAGGAAAAAAAGACAGACGGTATCTTAGGGGAGAGAAGGTCACTGTGGTCGTCCGACCGGAATCAATTACTTTAGGTGAAAACGGCCAGTTCGATGGTATTGTCGCATTGTCGACGTTCATGGGGTCACATCAGGAATATTTCGTTCAAGTAGGTGATGTTTCCCTTGCTGTGGAACAAACCAATCCGACGGTCGGGACGACCTACGGGGAAAATGAAAGGGTTTGTGTGAGATTCGACGAATCAAGCATGTATATCGTAAGCTGACCTTTAAGTGCGGGAGAGTTTTATTTTATTTATTTGATGGACGGACCGCTGTCCATCCATCACAAAAGGAGAAGAACATGAAAAAAGGTATTGTGTTGATGCTTATCGCGCTGTTTGCCATAAGCATAGTGTTCGCACAGGGAAGTTCGGAGATTACGCCAAAGGCGGATGTCCCCAAGCAGCTGACCATGTATATCGGGGTTGTTGAAGAACAGGCGATGAAAATTGCCGAGGAATTCGAAAAAGCTACTGGAATCAAAGTGAATTTCGTCCGTATGAGCGCTGGTGAAATTCTTGGTCGTATCCGTGCCGAGAAAGCTAATCCAAAGGCGAGCGTCTGGTATGGTGGATCCGCGGATTCCTTCATAGCTGCAAAAGGCGAAGGGCTGTTGCAGCCATATGTATCTCCGAACGCCGCAAAGATATCCACGCAGTTCAAAGACAGCGAAGGGTATTGGACCGGTATCTATCAGGGGTATCTTGGATTCATCTGTGACCAGCGGTGGTTCGATGACAACCCCAGTGTTAATCTCCCTCATTCTTGGGATGATTTGTTAAGACCCGAGTTCAAAGGCCAAATCATTGTATCTAATCCTGGTTCAGCTTCTACCGGATATCTGTTGCTTTCCACTATGGTTCAGATGCGCGGAGAGGACAAAGGTATCCAATATATGAAAGCCCTCAATGAACAGGTCAAGCAATATACCAAGAGTGGCGAAGCTCCGTCCCGCTCCGCCGCTTTGGGCGAATGTGCGATTGGCATTACATTCTTGCACAATGGTATCCGTCTCATGAAACAGGGGTATACCAACATCACTCTTTCCGTACCGGAAGAAGGCACTAGTTATGAACTCGGCTCCGTCGCTATGATCGCCAACGCTCCGGAACCTGAAGCTGCGAAGATCTTCATTGACTGGTGTTTGACGAAAGACTGTATGGAAATCGGGCAGACTTATACGAATTCCTATCAATTCCTGACGAATCCCGATGCGAAGACCCCCGATGAAGCTGCTGCGCTGAAAGATACGAAATTGATTGAATATGATTTTGTCTGGTCTGGAGCGAACAAGGGGCGTTTGCTCGAAGAGTGGAATGCTGCGATCAAGTAAACCATTGTTGCTTTAATGGATTCTTTGGCATCGGCTTGTCCGATGCCATTTTTTGTTGCAACCCTTCGTTCTGCTGTCATCCTGACATTCACAAGCGAACATTCATTTCACCTTCCTGTCATTTCTATGATTTCTTGGCAAAGTGATTAGGTAGGTTCATAATTTTTATATTTGTATGTAATATTTCAAAAAAATGTATACATAAAAATATATTTTTGTGTTCACTGTAATTAATATGAAATATATAATTATTTATATTTAATAAAATTAATTATAAACAAAAAAATATAAATAGTATTTGACAATTTGATAATATGGTAATAAGCTATACCTAATAAAAAATATGTATACAATTAATCTAGATATATGTATACAAAAAAGGAGGTTGCTATGCAAAACAAGACAATCGCAGTCATTCAAAAATGTACAGTGGTCATAGATCGGTTGAATCGATTATTCGAGTATGTCGGTCTTGTACTTTTGTCAATGATGACCATCATTGTTTTTGTTGCGATCGTTTCCCGATTTTTTGCGGGGATATCCTTGAGCTGGGTTGAAGAAAGCGCGACTTTTTCCATGGCTTGGATATGTGCCTTGGGGGCTGGGTTGGCTAGCAGAAAAGGTGGAATGACGACCATCGAGATCGGAATTATGAAGTTTCCGTTTTCGGTAAAGAAAATAATTAGGGTCACAGCTTGTATCCTGAGTTATATATTCTTTTGTACTATGATTTTGTTCGGTTACAAAATGGCTATGGTCGTTCGTACCCAATATGCAACAACGATTCCGTTCATGAGCATGTTCTGGGTCTACGTGGCGATGCCTGTGGGTTTTGTCATCATGTTCATCAATTCTTTGGCATACATGGCTGAAATTATTTTCAGCAAGGAGGATGCATCATGATGATTGGTGTCGTATGTTCGCTTGTCGTCTTGCTGTTTCTGACCGTTCCAATCGCCTTTTCCTTGGGGGGCGCTTCGGTAATAGGATTTCTCTTGTCCGATACTAATCTGCTGGCGCTTAGCCAGAAGTTGACTTTGGGTATCGCGAAATATTCATTGCTTCCCCTTCCGTTTTTTATCTTCTCTGGGTACCTGATGGGGCAGGGTGGTATTTCAAGGCGACTGATTAAGGTCGTCCAGGCATATACCGGCCATCGTGTCGGAGGCGTGGCGATTGTCACCATTGTTTCCTGCATGATTTTTGCGGCGCTCTCTGGTTCCAGTTCCGCTACTACCGCGGCAATAGGTTCCATACTCATACCTGCGATGATGCAGCACAACTACGACAAGGCGTTCGCCGGTTCCGTTACAGCGGTATCCGCGGAACTGGGGATGATTATCCCGCCGAGTATCTCCATGATAATTTATGGCGTCATTACAGAGACCTCCATCGCCAAACTATTCATGGCTGGTTTTCTCCCCGGTATCATGATAGGTATCACCTTGATGATCGTGTCGTATGTTCTTTGTCGGAAAAAGGGGTATCAAGGTGCCGAAAAGACATCGAAGGAAGAGCGTCATGCGGCACTGAAAGAGTCTTGGCTGGCATTACTTATGCCGGTGGTGGTGCTTGGTGGAATCTATACAGGCGTCTTCACTGCGACGGAGTCCGCCGTTGTCTCCGTGGTTTATGCCATAGTGGTCGGAGTCCTTGCATATCGTGAGATTACATGGGCAAAATTCAAGAAAGCTGCGATTGATACGTTGAATACGGCGGGAATGATCATGATGGTCATCGCTTGTGCAAGCGCTTTTTCGTATTTGTTGACGAGAGAGCAAGTTCCACAAATGCTGGCGTTGACTTTTGGTAACATCGCACCCAATTCATTTGTATTTCTCCTGTTGACGATAGTCTTGCTGACAATCACTGGAATGTTTTTCGATTCAACTTCTGCGGTGACTGTTCTGGCCGGCATTCTCACTCCTGTCGCGCTTACATTTGGGATTGATCCGGTTCACTTTGGTGTCGTCATGATTGTAAACATGGCAATTGGTTGCGTAACGCCTCCTGTCGGCGTGAATCTGTTTGTCGCATGCAAGCTGGGTGACATCAAGATGGAGAAGATGTTCAAGGAATTGATACCGTATTGGGGTGTATTGGTTTTTGACTTGTTGCTTATCGCGTTCATCCCGCAAATAAGTTTGTTTCTCCCTAGTCTCATGAGATAGGGAATATGTAAAGGAGAGAATCATGAAAAGGAATCTATGGTTGTGTTGTATCATCGCGCTCATGTGCGGAACTTTCGCCATGTCTTGTAGCAAGGAAGCTTCCAAGACTGAAACTTCTGCCTCGGAACCTAGAACTGTGATCGCCGCTCATACCGGTAATGAACGCACGACTTATCAGGTGGGGATGGAAGCCTTCAAACGGGAGGTAGAGCGACTTTCCGAGGGGCGGTTCAAAGTCGATATCTATCCATCTACCCTCGGCGGCGACAAGGAATTGATGGAAAGCCTACAGATCGGTACCGTGGATTTTGCAGAAGTGAATACCTCGGTCCTGGCGAGCATTGTTCCTGAACTCGGCATTTTTGACTTGCCATATCTATTCATATCGCGTGAACATGCCTACGAGGTGTTTGACGGTGAAGTCGGAGATACATTACTTGGAAAGGTACGGGACAAAGCTGGTATCACGCCAATAGCATATTGGGAGAATGGATTCCGCTGTTTTACTAACAATGTTCGCCCAATTACAAAGCCTGAAGATCTTAAGGCGCTCAAAATGAGAAGCATGCAGAGCAATATTCATCTCACCGCGTACCGGCTGTGGGGTGCCGATCCTACTCCGATGAGCATTTCTGAAATGGTAACTGCGATGCAACAGGGCGTGATCCAAGGGCATGACAATAATATTGATACTGTCGTTGCGAACAGCATGTGGGAATATCAGAAATATTTTACAGAAAGCTGGCATTTTTACGGTAGCAAGGTATTGGCTTTCAGCAATCAGTTTTGGAATTCACTATCTGACGAAGACAAGGTTGTTTTTACCCAAGCGGTAGAAACGGCTAGAGACGTGGAACGGGCTGAATGCGCTTCACGTTATGGCGTATCGTTGGAAACCTTGTCCAAGAATGGTATGCAGATTACACATAAGGATGAAGTTCTTACCGAAGCATTCGTAGAGTCGGTCCAGCCCGTATGGGATTCCTATGTCAAGCAATACGGTGATGCCCTCATTCAGAAAATCAATGCGTTGAAATAAACAAACATAAGGAGATTTTGATATGCGCAAGTATAATATCGCCCTGCTCCCCGGCGACGGTGTAGGGCCGGAAGTTACCAAAGAGGCGGAAAAAGTTCTCCGCTCAGTCCAGCAGGTCGTGGGAGGGTTCGAATTTGATTTTCAGGAATACTATGTTGGAAACAAGAGGTATCTTGAATTTGGAGAAGTTCTTCCTGAACAGACTTTTCAGGATTGTAAAGCTGCCGATGCCATTTTGATGGGGGCCATAGGTCTTCCGAAGGCCGGTATGAAGCCTGTCACCGATAAAAGCGGTACGGAAGTTACTGGGCATCTCATGTTCAAGCTTCGTTTCGACTTGGAGTTGTTTGCTGGCGTCCGTCCGATCAAGTCGTTTCCCGGAGTGCCTTCCGCTCTCTGCGGCAAGGATCGGAAGATTGACATGATTATTCTTCGAGAGAGTACAGAAGGGCTGTTTTCATCCTACGGCGGAGGGGGCGTTGTTAACGATGTGTGCGCTTACGACACCCAGATTATTACACGGATGGGCACTGAACGAGTTTCTCGCTATGCCTTTGAATTGGCGAAAGGCCGCCAGGGACGGCCTGCCGATGGTCGCAAGCTGGTGACCTGTACCCATAAAGGGAATGTATTCAGATCATTCGCCTATATGACGAAGGTGTTCAATGAAATTGCCGAAGAGTACAAAGACGAGGTTTCATCTGAAACTACGATGATTGATGCGATAACATTGCTCATGACGCAATATCCTGAGAATTATGATGTCATCGTGGCGGAGAATGCGCATGGCGATATCATTTCCGATATGGCGGCTGCATATGTAGGGGGGATGGGAATGGCTCCCAGTGGCGATATCGGATATGAGCATGGACTGTTCCAACCGTCCCATGGTTCCGGACCTTCTATCGCTGGTAAGGGAATCGCAAATCCGACGGCTACGATACTTTCGGGAAAAATGATGCTTGAATGGCTTGGAAGGAAGAATGATGATCCAGCTTTGCTGGACGCCGCTAGGAGAATTGATCAGGCGGTATATGATACGTTTATGGATGGCGTCAGGACTGCTGATGTCTCTGGGACTGCTTCGACTGCCGACTTTGGCGCCGCGGTAATTCGAAATTTGGAAAAGCATTGATGGGCTACACCGTCCAGTGTTCTGACATGTTCGTCTGGACGCTGGACGTTTTTAACAAGATATGTTCCAGCGTTTTCATGACTTTTTCCATATCGCATTGAAATACCAGGAGGAACTTGTGCATCATTGTGCAATCATGGTCCGGGATCTTGAATGGAATATTGATTTATTTACCACTGTGTTTGGCATGAGGGTTATACAAACCGGAGAAAATGAATTCGGTTGTCACCAAGTATGGCTTGATGGTGGTCTTCAGTTGATTTCAGCAAATGAGGAATTGTACTCGGACCATGGTCTATTGAACCATATCGCCATTGCGGTGTCCGATGTCTCAGATTGTTTGGAAAAGGCGCATCGGTATCCGATAACGGTATTGCCGAAAGGGGCGAACTGGATTGTCCTTCCGACAGGACTCTGCATAGAAATCCTTTCAGATGGGGGAGAACGCTAACCCATGATACCAAAGATCGCGCTTGTCCATACTGTTCCTACCGTCTATTTATCGTTTGCTCAGAGACTTCTGGAGGAAATTCCTTCCGCGGTTATTTCCAATACCGTAGATGAATTTCTTGCTAGCGATGCTGAAATAAAGGGCGAATTCACAAAAAATAATCTGAACCGGCTATTGCGGATACTGAAGGCTGCTGAAGAAACAGAAGCGGATGTCATTGCGGTGACATGTTCCACTCTTTCTCCGTCCGTCGCATATTGTCGCCCATTTTTTTCCGTTCCTTTGGTTACTATTGATGAACGTATGATTGGTGAGGCTGTTAAACTTGGACCGAATATACTTGTTGTTTCAACGGCGGGAAGTACTATTGGGCCGACTTTTTCAAAACTACGTAAGGCCGCGGCTGACTTGAACAGCGTTGTTCATCTGGAACATGTTGTCTGTCAAGACGCCTACGTGGCGATCAAGCAGCGGAATCAAGCGCTTCATGATCAGATTGTTCTTGAAACGGTGAAAAAAATTGATCCCCACCATTATGACGCCATAGTCCTCGCTCAGGCTTCCATGGCACATCTGGAAGCTCCTATGTCACGGCTTACAGGTCTTCCCGTCTTGAGTAGCCCGCGGTATTGCGTATTGGATATATTGTCGGTGCTCGGTAACAAGGGCTTGTCTTTTTGATCTCCATGAGTTTATTTACATTGGAGGGTATTTCCACTAGTATGGAGTAAGAAGAATAAGTGTGGTATTGATATCAATGAGTAAAGATGAAGCTGGAAATAATTCATATGAAGTCGCATACAACCGGATCAAACAACAAATCCTGAATGTGGAGATTCCACCGGGAGAAGGTTTGTCGGAACTCCGGCTATCGCAGGAATTGGGAATTAGTCGGACTCCTGTGCGGGAAGCTCTCCGGATTTTGGAGCAGGAAGGGCTTGTCGTAAGCCATAACGGCAGGAAGAAAGTCTCGATTCTGACTTCAGAGGATTTGAAGGATATCTTTGAGTTAAAAATTTCTATCGAGGGTTTGATTGTGGAAAATGCTGCGAGAATGAGGACTGAGAAAGATATCAAGATTCTCCGTTCTATTTCTGGCGACATGGAGGGGCTGGCAAGGAGAATGTCGGTTCAAAAAGAAAAATTCGATTATTTTTCTGAATGGAAAGTTATCAATTCTGAATTCCACAATACGTTGTACCGGATAGCGGGAAATAAGCGTGCTGGAGCCCTTGTAGATAATTTGAACCTCCAATGGCATCGGTGGCGAATGGGTGTCATGGCGATGGAGTGGCGTGTGGAAAGAAATATTCATGAGCACGAAGCCATTGCTACAGCGATAATTGACGGGACTCCCGAAGTCGCAAGGCTGGCCATGAAGAACCATTTGGAAGATCTTTATAATACGGTGGTCAGTATTATAAAGACTTTTGGGATTCAATGAGTATTCATCGAGTTTTGGTTTGATGGATGAAACATCATCTCCAATACGGATTCATGGCATGTCCATCTTTTAATCAAATCGTAGATGGACTATGCGCCTCCGGATTATCAAACAGATGCGGTTCCATGAACAGCCTCCACGCGACCTCGGAGGCGAGCTCCCTCGCTTTGAACCAGAGTACTGGCGCATCGCCGAAGAACCCCCTGCGCACGATTCCTTTTCCCAGGCAGTCGGGGAGGATGCGGTCGAACATGTCTGATGGGTGTCCGGTATGCCGTCGTGAAGGCACTTCAATCTTGGTACCGTCGGGCTGGACGCTGTAGTACATCGTATGAGTGTCCGTCAGGCGTCCTGGAATATCCAGATATTCCTCGATTCCATGGATGAACGTGTTTCGGATGAACGTTACGCCCAGCAACATGATTACCGCGTCCCTATCCAACAGCTTTCCCCATGAGGAGCCTCTGGCGCACGGCGTATCGAAGCGAACGTCATCCGCGGTAAACGTTTGCGCGTCCATGCCTCGCGCCGCTACGGAATGCGTCGGATGCCCCGACCTGACCACCCCCTGCCGTTTTCTGAACAGTTCTGGCAATATCCCCGTACAGCAAGAGGTGTCGGCCACATTGAACACTGGATTTTCAGGATTGACTTTGTCCCAAGTGTGGGTGGGGAACACCAGTAGTCCTTGCTTGAAGTAGTCTTGGAATATATCAAGTATCGTGTCTGCTCCGCCTTCGACCGGCCCGACGCTTTTGCATGAGGAATGGATGAGGACCGTCGAGTTCCGGGGGATGCCGAAACCGGACAAGTCCGCAGCCAGCTCTAGCTGCGTATGCGGCGCTTCCGGCGTAGCCTGTCTGGAAAACTGAGGCTGAGGCCGGAAAATCGCAGGATTTCCCCATGCTCCAACAGCCGTATCGCATTTTAGCGTCAATTTCACCTTGCATTCAAACAGCCTGTCCCAAGGAAGCTGACAAGAGACCGAATACGGAATAGTTCCGATGAAATAGTCGATAGCCAGCGGCATGAGGTACTCAATCATCCGCTTTGCGCCGTCGTCCGCGCCATGCCATGCGGAAGGGTAGAGCGCACCGGTCAATTTTCTGACAACCGACTGATAACAACAATCGTCAATCAACCTTTGAAGAACCAGTTCGGAGGTATCGGCTCCGGCGAGGGTCGCGCAACCCAGAGCCAGAACGGTTCCCAAAGAATTTCCGTTCGTATTGATCGCGCTGTAGCCGGAGAGTTTTCCCAGCAGTCCCCGTTGTTTCAACATTTGCACAAGCGTCAAGTCGGAACCATTGGCATAGGCCACGTCGGCCACCAGAACCGGCGTTCCTGTTTCGATGATACGTTCCACGGTATCGGCGAATGCTGCGAGCGCTTCGGTAGGTTCCCAAAGCCGCTGTTCGCTACTTTCCCTCATTGCGACGGACGGAGTATTGACGGCCAGTACGATGTCCACGCCGTTGAAATCCCCATCGGAATACCCCTCGGACGACACCATCTCCATACCGGCCGATTCAACATGCTGCCGTACCGTCTCCCGGTAGGGCTGGCCTTCGTACAATGGAATGATGTCAGGTCCGCTCACCGTTGACCAGATAACTCCGACTCTGGCCCGTTTGGGGGCCAAGCCGCGGACGGTTCTGGAAAGTAAACTACAACCGACCTCATCCGCGCCGGGATATATCTCCACCTGTAGCCCACCGTTTCTGATTTGCTGGAGCAGGGCTTCCCGTTCCAAGACCTGCAGGCCAAGAGGGGAGTTGTCATCCTGCGGAATCACAAAGTCATCGAACGTCCGGTCTGCGTACAGTCCCAGCAGATACTTCGTGACCTCATGGTTGGTCTGGCGTCTGCCGAGGAACTCTTTACGGATTTCTTCCGGTATTTCGGCTTCAAGCAGCGAAAGATTCTTCGCCACCGCACTGTCCGCTGGATTTTGGTGACGCAAGGCGAGCGACTGCGAATACTCGAAAAGCTTCCGTCCCCAACGTTCATGATAGTCCGGTTCCTCTTCGTCGCCGTCATAGGCCGGTATCCGCATAATCAGGCTGAATACGAGAATCCTCGCCGTCGGATTCAAGATGCGAAGCCTTTGGAATCTTTGTGCGGCCGATAGCAATTCCTCTATGGAATGATGATGGGTGCGTGAGGGGATCAACCCACCGTACACCAGGGTTTCCGCGGAAAGGATTGCGGCATCGCAGGAGGGGAGCTCTGAAAAGACGAACTCCCACAGGCGTTCGATGTCCGCCGGTTTCTTTTTTGCACCCATCATCGATATCGGCGGCTGTACATATTCAATCCCTTCGGCGCTTGCGGCAATCTGCGCGGCATAGTCGTAGGTGAACGGTCGTTCATCCAACGGAATCGATAATATCCTCATTCGTCGCCCTCCCCGGATTGTCGTTCCCAAAGTCCCGGCATGCCGTGCCACGCTCTTTGCCCGCTTCGGATGATGAAGGCTGACCATACACCACACCATACCAGCTTGATGATATGTCTATCGGAACGTCTCGCTGCATGCCAAACGCACGTTCCGTCCCCCGCTGGCCGAACCTTGAAACACTAGGCCCGCCGGTCACTCTTTTTCCTGTGTCGCCGTGTATGGACAGAGCGTCATGGCCAGGACGAACCGCATCAGATTACCCGCTTTGTTTTCCATCCACCCTTGATAAAACGTGCGCAGAAGCAGATGGATCTGAATCCCCAGTCAATATACATGGCGATCCAGACGCCTTGCAAGCCCATGCCCATCCATTTTCCGAGCAGATGACTGCCGCCCACCCTGAATATCCACATGGACAGCATCGAGACGACCATCGTATACTTCGCGTCGCCCGCCGCACGGAGGAAGTTCGGTATGGTAAAGGCGGTCGGCCAGATGAAGCAACTGACGATCAGACAAAGTTGGATTACCTCCACCGCCATTACCGAGGCAGTCTGGCTCAGATTGAACACGCTGACCAAAGGCTCCGCGAACATGAACAGCGGGACGCATATGACCGCAATGACGAGATAGACCATGAACAGCAATCGTTTCGCGTAATAGGTCGCCTGGTCGATGTTCTTCGCCCCGACACATTGTCCGATGACAGTGATGGACGCAAGTCCGATTGCATTGCCCGGTACATTCATGAACCCGCAGATGTTGTTGGTAATGGCGTTCGCGGCCAGCGAAGCCGTTCCGAACGTGGCGGTGAGGCTCTGCACCAACAGCTTGCCGATGTGGAACGTGCTGTTTTCAACGCCGCTGGGGATACCAATGCGCAGTATCCGTTTCATCATGTCCCCACGCCACTCGAACCGGAACAGTTTCTCGACGTGGATCGGGTGCTTCCTGTTGTTGATCAGGACCAGCATGACCAGCGCCGCCACGACTCGCGATGCCAGCGAGGCGTAGCCCGCACCGGCGACACCCATGTCCATCCCGTAAATCAGCCATGCGTTTCCCCCGATATTGATGATGTTCATAATCAAGGAGACGAACATCGACACCTTGCTGTTGCCCATTGATCTGAACAACGCGGTACAGGCGTTGAACAACGCCAAGAAGGGGAATGATGCGAGGATAATCTCGAAGTAGATCTCGGAATTCAGCATGACGTCCGGCTCAATGGACCCGAACACGAAACGAAGGATAGGGCCGCGGAAGGGAAGGCCAAGCGCTACCAGCGCCACCGATACCATCAGTGATATATAGACCAGCTGCTTTGCCGCCACACAGGCCGAAGGACGATCCTTTCTGCCCAAGTACTGTGATGCCACAACGGCGCCCCCCGTGGCGAAGGACGCAAATATCTGGATGAACAATTGGCTGATCGCATCTACCAGCGAGACGGCGCTTACCGCCGCCTCGCCGCAGGTCGCCACCATGACGGTGTCGGCCATGCCGATAGTCACCGCCAGGAGCTGTTCTATGACCAAAGGAAAAATCAACTTCGCCAAATAGGAATTGGAGAATATCAATGCCTTTGGTTCAATCGGGCCGCCTTTCTGTTGAAACACGCTACCTCATTCCGCCGGCTAGGTAGTCAGCAAGCCTTCATCAGAAGCGAATTCCTTCTTCCTGATGTTCTTGAACAGCTTGACCAACTTCTCTACCGTCATCTTCTTTTTTTCCGCGCCGCGGATGTCGAGGATGATATGTCCTTCATCCATCATAATCAAGCGGTTGCCGAATTCGATGGCGAACTTCATATTGTGGGTGACCATCATTGCGGTGAGCTGGTATTCCTTGATGAACCGTTCCGTCAATTCCATGACAGTCTGTGCGTTCCTTGGATCCAACGCCGCCGTATGTTCGTCGAGCAGAATCATCTTCGGATGGCTCAAAACCGTCATCAACAGCGTAAGAGCCTGCCGCTGCCCCCCCGAAAGCAATCCTACATTGTCCTTCAGCCTGTCCTGCAATCCTATCGGCTCCAGTTGTTGCCGGAAGAATTCCCGTTTTTCCGCATTGAGGCTAATTTTTAACCCCCGCATCCCCTTCGTCAGCGCCGTAATCATGTTGTCCTCGATGGACATGTTCGCCGCAGTACCTTTCGTCGGATCCTGGAATATTCTTCCGATAGTCATGGCTCGCTTGTACTCGGGCATGTGCGTCACATCCTTGCCGTCAAGAACGATTTTGCCGCTCGTCACCGGATACGTACCGCTGATCAAGTTGAACAGGGTGCTCTTTCCTGAACCGTTGCTGCCCACCACGCAGATGACATCTTCCTTGTTCACATGAAGGTTGATGTCATCCAACGCCATTTTCTCGTTGACCGTACCGGGGTAGAAGACTTTGGTCATGTTCTGTATGTCTAGCATCATTATTTCTCCTCGGCCTTCGACGCCTCTGCTGCGTCACTTGCCCCACTCACATGTTGCTCACATGCCCGTTCGTTTTCCGTCCCGTCCTGCGGAGCATTCATTGTCTCAACAGTAGGATTTGATTCCATCTTTGAAGGCTGGTTCTCGTTTGCGTCGCTGACCGGTTCTACGATGTGCGAAGCCGCGGCGAGGGCCGCTTCATGGTTCGCCTTGCTCCGCAACAACGCCTTTTTCCTCGCTCCGGACGACGAAGCCATGGTTCTCGTCTGGGCAATCAGAAGCGATGCGATGACCAGAATGCCAGTCAGCAACTTGAAGTCGTTCGGGGTGATATGGATCAGGTACCCATACTTGCGGCCGAAGAACATCAGCGCTTTATAGATGATCGCTCCAAAAACCGCCCGCAGCGTAATCAACGATATTTTGTTTGATGAAAAGAGAAATTCCCCAATCATGATAGCCGCCAGCCCCTGGACAATCATTCCTTGCCCGAGGTTCGCGTCGGCGAAGCCCTGATACTGGGCGAGCAAGCCGCCGGACAAAGCGATCAATCCATTGGAAAGACCGATCCCTATCAGTTTGAGGAGACTCGGACTCATCCCTTGGCTGATAACTACCTGCTCGTTACCACCGAGCGCACCGATCGCCAGCCCGAGGTCGGTTCTGAAAAAAATGTCGATGCATACCTTGATTACCAGCACGAATACCAGCGTGCCGATCAGGGCCGCCCATGCCGAAGGAAGGAAAGAAAATGTTTCCGGCATTGCGGTATAGATAGTAGCCTTGCGCAACAAAGGTACGTTCGCCTTGTTGCCGAGTATGCGGAGATTGACTGAATACAGCATCGTCATGGTCAGAATACCGGCGAGCAGCCCAGGAACTTTCAGTTTGTTGTGAATCGCCGCCGTAACCGTTCCTGCGAGGACGCCTGAAAGAAACGCCATAATCAGGCCGACAGTCACCCCCATGCCGTTGACGATACACATGGTTGCGACCGCCGCTCCCGTCGCGACAGAACCATCACAGGTCATATCTGCGAAATCTAGAATTCGATAGGACATCAGTATGCCCAGGACCATGATGGAGAAGATCAGCCCATCGACGAAAATACCTTCAATCATGAAGAACCACCCTTGGAAAATCTATTTACCATATACACGAAGACCGCCGGTACTTGCAACAGCCCGGCGGTCGATGACAATAAAAAACACTAGTTCTTTTTTAGCTGCTGCCCGGCTTTGATAATACAGGCCGCGGAATCAACCAATTCCTGAGGAATCGTAATCCCAAGCTTCGCCGCGGTATCGAGATTGAACCAAAGCTCGAAGTCGGACGGGTCTGTGAGGAAGATCGTTCCAATCGTCCCAGAGGGAGTTCCGTTGATGATTTGCTCGATCGCCTTACCGGTGGCAAGTCCGAGGCTGTAGTAGTTGAATCCCCAGGCCACGAGACAGTCAAGCCCGGGAACTCCACTGGGATCTGCGCTCATCAGCGGCTTGCCAGCCTTGCTGCAAACTTCATCGACGGACGGGAGTGCGCTGATTACCGCATTGTCGGTAGCGATGTAGATGGCGTCCACACGTCCGATAATTGACTGGGCGGCCATTTTTACTTCCGATGAGTTGGATATTGCGGAAGCGACAAAATTGACGCCGAGCCTTTCACAGGCCGCCTTCGCCATCTCCATCAATACGACGCCATTGGCTTCTCCGCTGGCATAGATGTTGCCGATCGTCTTCGCACCCGTCAGATCGACAAGCAGTTTGATTTGTTCCTCTACTGGATTATTGTCGGAAACACCACAGATATTGGTATTCGGATTTCCTTCGTACGAATCAACCAAACCGGCGGAAATAGGGTCTGTGACGGCACTGAACACTACCGGCACATCAGTAAAGACCTGGGCCAACGCTTGAGCGGTAGGAGTAGCGATGCCGACGGCGATATCAATGTTGTCATTCTTGAATTTCTGGGCGATGGAGACGGAAGTAGAGATATCCCCGTTTGCATTCTGGAGGTCATATGAAACGGGCAGCCCCGTGGTGGCTAGATAATCCTGCAACCCCTGCTCAACCGCGTCGAGCGCTGGATGCGGCAACAACTTTGAAACGCCGATTTTAGTCTTCTTTGAAACGGACGCGGCGGACTGCTCGGTTGAACCGCCAGCGAAGACGGGCAGGACAATTGCGATCAACAGGAGCAAGACTGTTGAAATGCGCATGATTTTTTTCATAATACTACCTCCAAGGATTCGTGAATCTGAAGTTTTCTTTCAGATTGGGCACACTATACAACGGACAGTTTTTTTTGTAAATCAGAATATACGTAATTATGAATAAAGATTCATAAAATATGCATAATAATATAAAGGTGAATCGATTGTCGATGAAAATGGTGCGGCTTCCTTATTGACTCATACCATCCTACGAATGACAACCGTTCATAATTGGTGGAAATGTGCTTGAGGGTAGTATGGCTAAAGTTCGCCATGAATAAAACGTAGCTCCGACATGCAGGACGCAATCCCATCATAAAGGACGCAGCAACAACATGCAGGACGTAATCCCGACATAAAGGACGTAATCCCCACATAAAGGACGTAGACGACAGATAGCTCCGACATACAGGACGTAATCCCGACATGCAGGACGTAGACGACAGATAGCTCCGACATACAGGACGCAATCCCGACATAAAGGACGTAGCAACAACATGCAGGACGTAATCGATAGATACAGGACGTAGACGACAGATAGCTCCGACATACAGGACGTAATCCCGACATGCAGGACGTAGACGACAGATAGCTCCGACATACAGGACGCAATCCCGACATAAAGGACGTAGCAACAACATGCAGGACGTAATCGATAGATACAGGACGTAGACGACAGATAGCTCCGACATACAGGACGTAATCCCGACATGCAGGACGTAGACGACAGATAGCTCCGACATACAGGACGCAATCCCGACATAAAGGACGTAGCAACAACATGCAGGACGTAATCGATAGATACAGGACGTAGACGACAGATAGCTCCGACATACAGGACGTAATCCCCACATAAAGGACGTAGACGACAGATAGCTCCGACATGCAGGACGGAATCCCATCATAAAGGACGCAATCCCATCATAAAGGACGGAAGCGGCAGATTCCTTTGGCATGGGATGATTCCATCTTCAAAAGCGCTGGGGGGGGGGATATGCGGCCATATGGCGGGCTGTACGATATAACGATACCGCTGGAATCAGGTCGCGGGGCGTTGTCAAGAAGGAATTCAAAGTAAAGTTTCAGATAAGATCAAGTCGTTTGGCTCGGTGCGGATATCCAGTGGATAAAGTGCGATACCCAAGGCGTGGAGAAGTGGGCGCGAAGACCCGGAAGCAAAGGAGAATCCCAGTCCGTAAGGCGGCCATGCCGTCCAGAAAAAGAAAAAGCCACCTCTGGATAGATATCCGTGGTAGCTTCATTATCACATCATTTTGCAGAAGGCTTAGAAATCGTCCTCGTTGAAAGCGTCGTCCTCATCGTCAAGAAAGTCGTCTTCATCCTCTTCGATTTCCGTGGTATCGTCTTCGTCATCGATGAAAAAACTGTCGCTCAACAAATCGTCATCATCTTCTTCATCAAGCACCTCGTCGTTTTCATCCTCATAGTCCGCTATATCGGGAGCGTCGTAGTCATCTTCAAAATTGATATCGTCGTCATCATCCGCATCTTCAAAATAGTGCTCTTCTTCCGCATCCAGCTCATCATCATTGAAGTATTTCATGAACCATCCCCTCCAAGGCGTTTTCGCCGTCAACCATATGCTTATGTATCATACCATACGAGAACCAAATACATCTGTCAATCTCGATTCTACGGCTTTTTGAGGAAAGCGGGGATGAACTGGACAGTCAAGGGTTTCTGTTGCTATGATGGAGGCATGAAGAAAGGTCCATACGATTTCATGTTAGCCGTACCCATGGGCGATCCCGCCGGGATCGGACCGGAAATTGTCCTCAAGGCATTGAATTCCGTTTCCATGCCGGAAGATGCCGGCGTAGTGTTCGTCGCCGATGCGCGGCTGGTCGTCCATACGTCCATTGATTGTGGCGTACCGCTGCATTTTGACAGCATCGTACAATCGGATGAGGAGCTGAAAGCCGCGATGCAAGATGGCGCGAGGTATGTCAATTACGATATTCCCTGCGTCGATCTTGATTCGTTCGCTTACGGGCGGATCAGCGCCATGTGCGGTCGGGCCGCCTATGACTGCGTGGCGAAAGCCGCTACCTTGGTCATGTCGGGGCTCTGTGACGCAGTGGTTACCCCGCCGTTGCACAAGGAATCTCTCAGGGCTGCGGGGGTCCCCCATATAGGGTACACGGAAATCCTCGGCGACCTTGCGAAATGTGAAAACCCCATTACCATGTTCGACACTTTGGGCATGAAGATATTTTTCCATAGCAGGCATCTGTCGTTGAGAAATGCTTGTGACGCTGTAACCAAAGAGTCACTGTTGAATTCTATCATTATGTGTGATTCCATCAGTAGCAATCCGCCTGGCTTCAATACCGGTTTGCCTTTGGCTGTGGCTGGGTTGAATCCTCATTGCGGGGAGCATGGTCTGTTTGGCGACGAGGAATGCACCGCCATCGTCCCTGCCGTTGAAGCCGCCAAGAAGATTGGCATTGATGTGGTAGGACCCATTAGCGCCGATTCCGTATTCCATCAGGCGAAGATCGGTCGGTATCGCGCCGTTTTGTCGCTGTACCATGACCAAGGGCATATCGCGGCGAAGACGCTCGATTTTGAGCGTACCGTATCTGTGACTTGGAACCTTCCGTTTCTCAGGACTTCGGTGGACCATGGAACCGCGTTCGATATTGCGGGAAAGGGGGTGGCGTCGCCAGTAAGCATGATCGAGGCACTGCAAGTGGCCCAACGGTATCTTGGCGCCGGCATCCGACTGTAGTAGATTTGGGAGTTGTGTATGAAAAATATTTCGAAACGCATATCGTTGTTGTTGACCCTCATAGTGCTGGTCGTGCTTGTCACCCTGTCTTCCTGCGCCTCTTTCGTTCAGGTCCGGGGATTGGTTCCCGCGGAGATCGACCTGAGCAAATATAGGAACCTTGCCGTTGCGTCGACGAAGAGCTTCAGCTTCAATACGTACAGCAGGCCGTCCGCTTGGGTTCGCAGCATGGGAGCCGGGAATATTTCGGTGGCGAGTGGAATCCCCCGTAATCTGGAGGCTCAGGTCGCTTCCTATGCGACGGACCGCCTGGTGGCTACGTTGCAGCAGACCGGGTTCTTCAAGTTGGTCCTGCCTGAGGTTACGGATGCCTATATCGCCGGAGCCAGCGTAGGCCTCGACTCTTTCTCATTGTTGCGGCAGTCGGGCGCTACTGCGTTGATGAACAGTTCAATCAACTATATGGATTGCGATGAATACGTCTACAGCAAACTGAGGACCAAGTGGGTGCCGGACCGGTGGGTGCCTAACAGTAGTACTGGGAGTACTGATTTCATACCTGGACATGAGGTCATCGTTGGGACGGACTACTATCTGGTCCAGACTGCGACGGTCACGTTCTCCTATTCCATCATAGATCTTTCCACAGGAACGATTCTTGCCGCCAGGAGCTTTTCCGACAAGGTGAGCAAGGAGACTGAACTGGGGCGTTACGATGGTTTCGCCCCCTCAGTCGTGCCGCTTTATACCAAAATGCTTGATGCGTTCCAAGGCGGTCTGCGTAAACAGCTCGCTCCCAACTGGGTGACCAAGACCGTATATCTCATGGACAACAAGCCAAAGAATGACGCAGCGAAGGAGGTCTATAAGCAGGTGGACAAAGGGAATCTCCAGGTCGCCTATGTGTTGTTCCATGATCAGTGGCTCGATATCAAGCATGTCCCGTCCGGATACAATGCGTCGTTGATGCTTGAAGCGACGGGGGATTTGAACGGTGCGGTCGGTCTGATGCAGGAGGTCTATGACTACAGCCATGATTCTCAATGCTACGAGACGTTGCTAAGGATGCGACAGGCGCTGGCTGAACGGGCCAAAGCCGAGGAACAATTGACTGGAAGCAAAACCGTCGGGGATGGCGATGTCTTTGTTACCCAAGTAACGACTGGAAACTGAAGGCGGTTTCTTGTATGTGTCAACAAGGATGCTCCGGGCTTCTGGCTGTGTGGAACGGTCAGGAGTGCGGAGCATTCAATGTAATAGGGGGCTGATGTATGAAAGGAACGGGAAATCCATTGGTCATGGTTTATACGGGGGACGGCAAGGGGAAGACCTGCGCCGCGATGGGACAGATGCTTCGGGCGATTGGGCATGATGCGAAATGCGCTGTTGTACAGTTCATCAAAAGCAATCCAGAGGAACAGGGGGTTGGAGAGTGGCGTTGCGCGACGGAACGTCTGGGCGTGACGTGGAAGAACTTCGGCGTCGGCTTCACTTGGCAGCAGGACGGTATGGAGCCGACTGCGGCCGAGTGCCGCAAGGGATGGGAGCAAGTCAAGCGTTGGGTATCCACCGGTACGTTCGACATGATTGTATTGGATGAGTTCACCTATGCGTTGTCTTTGGGGTTGGTGGACGCAAGCGAAGTACTCATGTGGATTGAGGACCATAAAGGAAAATCGGGCTTCCCCCATTTGGTCATTACAGGAAGAAATGCCCCGGAAGGTTTGATAAAGCTAGCGGACATGGTCAGTGAAATCGTTGAAGTGAAGCACCATTTGGCTCTGCAAGGCAAAAAAGCCGCACCAATGGTCGAATTCTAGCCATCAAATGTGAACGAAGGCCTGAAAAGCACTTTAGCGATGATTTTTCTTTACCTTTTTGCCGTAACTGGGCATAATTATACTGGAGTTAGATGAAAATATGGGATTGATAGATTTCCATTGCCATGTATTGCCGGGTGTAGACGACGGGGTAAAGGACCTCGACGGAACGAAGGAGCAGTTCAAGGCCTATCAAGAAGCGGGGTTCGACCGGGTGGTTTTCACTCCACATGTATACAATCCGTACGTCCAATCCCGGATTGAGTTGTTTCGGGAGCGAACTGCGATGGCGATGGCCGCCGCCAAGGACTATGGCTTGACCACTTGGCTTGGTTGTGAGCTGTTCGTCGGCTCGCAGACGGAACTCAAGGCTATTCCCATCATGGGACGGTATGTGCTGTGCGAATTCGACCGTTTTCTCCAGCCACGTGCGCTGGTGGAACGATTGCGACAGTTGACCGACAGGCACTTCACCGTGGTGCTGGCCCATGTTGAGAGATATCGTTGGTTTTCCGTTGACTGCGAGATGTTGCACCGTTTGCAAGGTCTGGATGTCATGTTCCAGGTGAACGTGGAGGCTGTGGAATCTGGAGAAGCCGCGCCTTGGCTGGAAACCAAGCTCGCCGATATCATCGCGACGGACAACCACGGCGATGCTACATTGCCCTGCCGGCTGCGGGAGCAGTTGGGCAGGTGGCCGTATTTGGTGAAGCGGATGGAGCGGTTGTACGCGTGACAATAGAGGTCGTGCGGCGTGCGGATGGCGAATGTCATCGTCCCGCAGACGTTGAAATATGTATGACATCCCTTGGAAAGGGATTTGCAGTTGACGGGAGCTTGTATCCCGTTGTGAGAGGGAGGTAGCGTATGCTGCTGGATATGACCATTGCGAATTTCAGGTCCGTAAAATCACCTCAGACGATTTCCTTTGAAGCGGTGAGGGACAATAGACTACCTGAATCCAAGGTGGTGAAGGTCAACGACAAGCTGAAGCTGATCAAGACCGCCGCGATTATCGGGCCGAACGGGGCTGGAAAAAGCACTTTCGTCAGGGCATTGGAGGCTTTGCGCGCCATTGTCATCGCAGATCCTGAGATGGAGAACCCGTTGCAGCTATTGACTGGTACATCCTTCGCCTACGCCGAGACGAAGGGAGCCCCCGCTACGATGGTGATCCAAGTCTTGCTGGACCGTGGGGACGCTGATAACGAAGCGGTGGTCGGCCGTTATACTTTGGTGGCGGACCGTGACAAGATTTTCGAGGAATCGCTCTACCATGTCGTCGGTCGTTCAAAAAAGCTGATGTTTGAGCGAAAGCTTGTGGAAGGATCCGAAGAGGAACTTTCCTACCATTACAGGTGGGGCAAGCTATACAGGGGCGAGAAGAAGCGCTTAGTCAACAAAATCAGTCCCAAGCACACGTTCCTCGCCGCTTCCGCGAGAAAAGGAGGGGAGACCTCTTCTCCGTTGTATCAGTGGTTCGATGAATCCCTGATGGTGTTGCCGATCGGCCTTTCCTCCATTTCCGAGAAGTACCTGGTCGATCAGCTTACGAAGCATCCTGGCTGGTCGAAGCAGCTGATCAACTTCCTCTGGAGCCTCGACATCACCGATATCCGCGACGTCCGTATCCAGAATGACAAAATCATCTTCATCCACACCAATGTAACCCAGCACTACGCCGCGTATTTCGCTACGGAATCCTTGAGTTTGCGTAGGCTTTCTTTGATGGGCATCGCATTTTTTGAGAGTTTCATTTCTCCTCGGACGCTTGTGCTTGACGACTTTGGCCTGCTGCTGCACCCTGATGTACTCCGCCATGTGGTGGAGATCTTTGAGACCTGCAATACCGGGTATGGCTCTCAGATGCTCGCCGTCGATTGCAATCCTTCATTGCTTCGCGATGGACTGATGCGGCGTGACGGTATCTGGTTTGCACAGAAGGACAGCGAATCGGCTACCACCTACTACAGCTTGGCCGACTTCAAGTTCTCAAGGACCAAGGAGCGGACGACGCAGCTGTACCTGAGCGGCGCCTATGGCGCGTTGCCCATCACTTCTGAATTCTGCTTCGTCAGAGATGAGAACGAGGAGGTCTGACATGCTGCGCAAGAGAATCAATCAAAACCCGTTTAAGACAATGCTGGTGGTGACCGCCAGCGAGGCTGAGGCTCTCTATTTCTCGCAGATGCGCAAGGATTGCCGATATGCGAACATGCATGTCCAATGGGCCGGTGCCAACGTCAAGTCATTGGAAGAGTTGGTGATGTTTGCGGCGAAACTCAGGACGAGAGGCAAGTTTGACTCTACTTGGGTCATGTTTGGTTTCGCGGACCTCGGCGTGAACGCTGCGCAGGTCAAGGCAATCATGCCGTTGGCCGAAAGCAAGAAGATCAAGCTGGTCTGGACCAATCCATCGTTGCCGTTGTGGTTCTTGCTGCACTTGCAGGCGCCCAAGGGACCCGTCATGGATCCCGCGGTCATTTCCAGGGCGCTGGGCGGGCCGCTTCCCGGTTTCGCGCCGGATGCCCGGTACTTGCTGACCGATGGAATGTCCTTGCATCTGAAGCTGTACCCGGCGAAGGCTAAAGCCGCCCTGAACGCCAGCGCCTACAATGAGATCGTGGAGTCGAGGACCGGTCTTCCCGCCACCAATATCCCCGCGCTTCTCAATGAGATCAGTGATATCTGCGGGCTTGCGGATCTTTCGCACAATCAGAAGCTCGTAGGGATGAAGAACTCATAAACGATGGACGGGCTCACGCTTTTCATTTACATGATATCGTTTGCCCTAGGGTGCATGACCCTGGGGCTTTCGATTGTATATCATATGCGTTCGACATACGCCTGGACCAAGTATTTCATTGTGTTCCACGCTTCGTTGCTCGGATGCATGATGTTGCTCGCCCTGCAAGTCTTTTCAAGGATGTTCCTTGCCGGGTTGGCTTCCATAATCGTCGGATATGTGGTACGCGTCATTTTTATGGCCGACGTAACCTTCCTGGTTGTGTTCATCCCGTATTTTACGACATGGGTCATTGCGCATCCTTGGAGAAATCCTTACAAGACGTTGTTTTTTTCACTTGCCGCCTGCTATCTGGCCGTGAGCTGTATGGACCTATTCATTCAGTTCCGTTGGATGGATACCGTGATGGTTCTGCTGTTCGCGTTCGACCTGTTCTTCTGTATCTGCGTGATTATGAAGAACCTCAAGTCAATCGACAACAAGGATGTTCGGGCGATCTGTCTGGCCATCATCATCGTCTCCTTCTCGATGTTGCCGGCGATGACCGCCAGCCTGGTCTGGCCGATGCTCAAAATCATTATCTATCCAATCTACTTCCTGGCGTTCTCCATTACGATCCTGACGTTCCTGTACATAGCGTTCTCCCGCATGTCGGCTCCGGCTCCTACGAAACAGGAACTGACAATCGACCAGCTGTCCCAGTACCATATCACGGAGCGGGAATTTTCGGTAATCCAACTGATCGCTTCGGGGCTGACGAACAAGGAGATCGCTTCCGAGCTTGGAATATCGGCCAATACGGTGAACAACCATGTCGCCAATATCTTCACCAAGACGCAGGTTCGCAGTCGCATAGATTTGCTGAACCTGCTGAAAGAGGCCTGGTAGTGAAGCGACGCATCGGTTCTGCCGGGGATGTCCGGTACGGGGGCTTCGACCGGGAGTAGCTTCGGTTCAAACGGATACGGACGGTTGGACGGAAAGAAGCGTGGTTGGGACGTGAATATTGAAATTGAGCCTCGCACGTATTCTATCGGGCATTTAGGATGCTTGGATAGGCATATCTGACGATGAAAGTTTGGAGGGAGGAGGCAATCATCATGCATATCAGCTATGAAGTGACGGATTATACCATTGGACATTATCAGGACAAAGCTCCTGTGCGCGCTTGCGCCCGCCCCTGGAAGATGATACATGACGAGAAAACCGCGAAGGCGGTCCTATGCCTGCATGGATACGCAGGATATCCAGGGGAGCTTGTCCGTCCCGGCATCGATTTGTACGGGGCGGGGTTCGATGTCTACGCCGTCCGGTATCCCGGTCACGGAACCTGCGGTTCCGATTTCGCGGCTTCAACACTGGGCGACTGGCTGGGAACCGCTTATGACGCCTGCAAGGAACTCGCCGGTCGGTATGAGGAGCTGTATGTAGTGGGTCATTCGATGGGCGGCGCCATGGCCGTGGAACTTGCCGCCGCGTTCAATCTCAAACGCATGGTATTGCTAGCTCCTGGGTTGCTGATTCCGTCCTTGTCAATGTGGAAGCTCCGTCTTGTGAAATTGCTGAAAGGGGGAAAGCCGATTCCTCAGTCATGGCAGTCCGATCCCGGGTACAAGCTCTTCTATGAAGGCTCTCCTGACGATGATGCGTTTCTTGGCTCCCAATATTGGTCCTGGGTATATCCTGTTCAACTGATGGAGATGGAGAAGTTGCGTCGCATGGCTGTCGCGTCGCTGGAACATCTGGAGACTGACACGTTGGTAATCATGGGGGGCAAGGACCACATCGTTGACCCTTCGGTCGCCGATCTGGTGCTGAAGGAGGGAAGGGGGCGCAACCGGAAGCTGGTTCTGGAGAACTGCACCCATTTCATCCCCTATGACAAGGATTTTGAAGCGCGGGACATAGCCTTGGCGGAAACGGTTAAGTGGCTTTCACAGGACTGAAGTCCTTGGTTTTTTCCTGCCGAAGTGTTCCTGATGCAGGAGAAGAACCCTATGCCTGGGTGCGTTGACGTCTGTATATTGTATGTGGACAGGAGGTTCTACCATGAAATTGATTCTGGCGATTGTAGCTGCGTCCGATGAACCGGATACTGTACATGAACTGACGAAACAGAGTTTTTTCGTCACGAAGCTGTCGACCGTCGGCGGATTCCTCCAGACGAAGAATACCACGCTGCTGATCGGCACTGACAACGACAAGGTCGATGATGCGATAGCCATCATCAAGAAATTCGCGGGTAGAAGGATGTCCGTCTGTTCCGCACCGCCGATGAACACCAGCACTCCGTTTACCTCGGCGAACCTTGTGGAGGCATTGGTCGGTGGTAGTACTGTTTTTGTCATGGATATCGATCGGTTCGAAAAACTGTAACCTGTTGCCGGTTGTATTTGTATTTCAACTCGGTATCAGGAGGGCCGGATGTCTGGAACATTCAGAAAAGTACTCTGTTTTTTCTTGGAGCTGGCGATCCTGGCGTCTGCCGCGGCGTTTGCCGCGTTAGCTTTTCCTAATCCGCTTTCAGATACTGGCTGGGGATTCCTTGTTTTCTTTTCCCTGATCCCCCTGTTCCGGGTCGTGGACAGGGCTTCATGGAAGACTGTCTGGCTGCACGGACTCGCCTATGGCTTCGTATTTTATCTCGTCTACAACTATTGGCTCAGGACCTTTCATCCCTTGGCGATTCTGATTGCTCCAATCCTCGAATCTTTCCAGTACATGATTCTGCTGCCGGTACTCAAGGCCGCGAACTCGTTTTTCAAGAAACGGGGATATTTGGTGCAGTCCGTATTCTATGTCGCATACCTGTATCTCACCCAGCAGGGCTTTCTTGGTTATCCGTATGGAAACCCTTCGGCTGCGTTATGGAATTATCCCGTCCTGATACAGAGCGTTTCGATTTTCGGTATCTGGGGCATCTCGTTGTTGCTTGCCGTTCCCCAGGCCTTCGTCGCTTCGCGGCTTGCCAGGCGAGGCCGTCCATGTATGCGGGGCTGTATGCGGGAATATCGGGTTGATGGCATCGTATACCTGTCGGTTTTTGTCGTGAACCTTGCGTTCGGCCTTGTCTCCCTGCGATATTACGACGATGCGCCGGTGGAACGGACGGTACGCATCGCTACGGTCCAGCACTCAGCCGACAGCTGGGAAGGCGGGTACGCCACATATGAACGGAACTTTGAGACACTGTCCTCTTTGAGCCTCGAGGCGATGAAGGAGAACCCCGACATGGTGGTCTGGTCCGAGACGGCCTTCGTCCCTTCGGTGGCCTGGCACAAGGCCTATCCGTCGAACTGGATGACTTCCCGCCTGTGTGACCGGTTCGTGGATTTCGGCATGAGCCTGCCCGTGCCGTTGGTTACGGGCAATCCAGAGGGGTTGCTCAAGGACGAGACGCTGCCCGCTTTTCTGGAGGACGGGTCCAGGAACTGGAAGACCTACAACACGGTGATCCTGTTCGGCGGGGGGGACATCCTGGGAACCTACCGCAAGCAGCATCTCGTTCCATTCACCGAGCATTTCCCCTACGGGAAGCAGTTCCCCTGGTTGTATGAGCTGTTGCTCGCCAACGACTACAAATGGTGGGAGGAGGGGGCCGAAGCCACGGTCTTCTCTTGGGACGGCGTCAAGTTTTCAACGCCGATCTGCTTTGAGGATACGTTCGGGTATTTGAGCGCCGACTTCGTCCGCAGCGGCGCGGATGTCTTGATGAACCTCTCCAACGACAGTTGGTCGGGTTCCGTCGCCGCCCAGATGCAGCATATGCAGCTCGCCGTCTTTCGCGCGGTCGAGAACCGACGTCCGTTGCTGAGAAGCACCAACAGCGGCATGACCTGCCTGGTCCTGCCTTCAGGCCGGGTCGTGGGGATGCTGGAGCCGTTTGTCGAGGCCTGGCGTGTCTATTCAGTCCCGATAGGGCAGAAGGATGGCCTGACCTTCTATACTCGCCATCCCGATTTGCTGGGGAGACTGTTGCTCGCCGCTACGCCGGCGCTATTCGTCTTTGGCGCGGCCCGGGCCGTCGGTCGACGACGGCGAGAACGAATCGAAGCCCTGTATGCACGGTACGGACATCTGTTCGAACGACTTGACGACCGCTACGAGTGCTGACCGTTGTACAGCTGTTCTTTCGGATGTCATTCGGCCGTGTCTTTGATAAGCGCATTTCTGAATTCCTTGTTCAGCTCCGGCTCCAAAGCGATAATCTGGTCTTCTGGAAATTCAAGGGGGAGGTTGTTTTGGAGATAGAGAGAACTCGGCACAAAGATATTCCCAGCTTGCTGCTTCCCCAGCACCAAATGGGCGAATGCAGTTGACACCCCCTCATACGCTTGCTGGAAAGCGTTCTGGTCAATCACTGCGTTCAGCGTTCCGTCCTGCATGGCGGAGATCGACTGCCTGAATATTTCACTGCCCACTACGCAGATTTTGCGTTGCTTCTTCTGGATTTTGATTGTATCGAGTATTCTTGCGGTGGTTCTGGCGTTGTTTGCGTATATTCCCCGTATGTCGTCGAATTTCGTCAGGAAGTCATTGAGAGTCTCGAGCAGGCGCTCTGGATATTCCCTGGATTCATAGAGCTCGATGATCTGTATCCGGGGATTCGTGATGCCCATCTGATCGAAAAAACCTCGTACAACCTGCGCATGGTTGTATGCGTCACGTTTTGTCCCCATGATAATGACCCTGCAGAAGCCGTCGAGAACGGATCCGATATATTCCGCGGCCAATCGTCCCGTCTTATATGGGTTCGCCATTACTGTCGCCGTCCGCTGGCTACCGGGGGCGTCCGCGGAGATCGTGAATATCCTTATCCCGAGGCAAGTGAATCTATCGAGGATTTCAAGGAACTTGTCTTCTTCCCAGATGATTGTTATCAGGCCCGTCATGGTGTCATGGTATAGGTCGTATATCTGTTCCAGCTTCGTCCGCTGGTCCGCGATTGAGCCGTCGAAGGAAACCTTGATGATCTGGAAGGCGGTAGGGGACAATTCTTCCTCGCGTTTCGCGATTCCCGCCCATATGAACTGATAGAAAAAACGGTCTTCGCCAATGGGGTCGGGAAAAAGCGCCACGACGGTCTGTTGCGCCGCAATGTGCTTTGTGACCGGGATATAGTTGAGCGACTGTGCGAGCGCGAGGATTTCGCGGCGTTTCTTTTCGCTGACACCCTTGCTGTTGTTCAACGCTTTGTGTACCGTGCCCACACTCACTCCGGTCAACTGGGCTATGTCTTGAAGCGTCGTTTTTTCTTTCATCATCTTTCCCCTGATGATGAAGTATACCTGTGAAAACATAAAAAAACAAGCTTCTATGAGAAAAAAGAAAAAATATTTTTCCTATTTTCGCTAAAAAAAGTGAATGATAGAGAAAAAAATTTCTTGACTTTGAGAAAAAATGAGATAAAATGACGATATGTCCATTGAAGGAGGGCTACTGTGAATTCTTCTAGAGATATGAAGAATCTCCTGATCGGCAAGAATTTTCTTGCCGGAACGCTGGCTGTGATTTTCTCGGTCATTCTTCTTGCCACGACAAAGAAAGTCTCGAGTGCGTATCCATATGTCGTCTTTGTGATGATGCTTGCTTTCGGCATGATCGTTCTCATCGAATCGATAGTGAAGCGAGACGGGGGGGCCGTCCGGAAATTCACATTTGGAGAGATCGTGCTGATTCTGTTCTTGATCATCAACCCCGTCTTGGCGAAGCTGGCCGGATTCTATGTGTCCGCGTTTCTTGAGATTCTCGCCATATCGATTTTCATCAACCCCGTGAAAACGAAGAAAAGTATTCTGCTTTCCGTCGTTTTTTGTCTGGTTGTAGTGGGCCTGTCCTATTTGCTGTTCACCTACGGCCTGCGTATCCGGTGTCCAAGAGGGACTTTGTCCCTATTCTGATAATCAAACAAGGAGCAACATATGAAAAAAACGTTCTTGAAGACCTGTATGGTCATGTGCCTGTCGGCTGTAATCGGAGCCAGTCTGTTCGCGGGTGGACAGGCGGAAGCCGCTGGTGCGGACGGTTATCCGTCAAAAGAAGTTTCCTGCATCGTCATCGCTAATGCCGGCGGGGGCACCGACGCCATGGCTCGCGCTGTTACGAATCCCTTGGAAAAACTTATGGGCAAGCCTTTTGTCGTGATCAACAACGGCAGCGCCGGCGGACTGATCGCCATGGAGGATATTTCCGCGGCTGATCCTGATGGCTACACCCTCGGCGTATTTTCCAATACTGACGTAGCCAATTTTGCCTACGGGCAGGCGGACTGCGCGTTTACCGTCGATGACTTCACCTATATCGCGGCTTTGAATACCACTGGCGATATCATCGTCCTGAAGAAAAACTCCCAGTTCAAGTCCCTTGATGATTTTCTGGCCTATGCGAAGGGCAATCCTGGTAAAGCCACCGTCGGCTTGCCTTCCCCGATTCAGGAAATGTCGCTGACCCTGTTCTCCCAAGCCACAGGTGCGGAGCTTACTGGAGTCGTCTACGGCGGGGGAAACAAGGTGTTCGCGGATTTGCTGGGCGGTCACATCGAAGCTGGTATTCTGAGCGCGAAATTCATTCAACAGGCTTCTGAACAGAACCTGACTGTCCTGGGGTTGATGCTGGACGACCGCCTGTCTTCCTATCCTGACGTTCCGACGTTCTTGGAATTGGGGTATGAGGTCAGCAATCCTGCGAAACGTATGTTGGTTGGTCCCAAGGGCATGGATTCGGCTATCGTAGCCAAACTTGTCGCGGCGATGGAGACGGGATATGGCGCGGACATGAAGCAGAATATCGAAGCCATCGGGGAAGTTCCTGAACTGACGACGGGTGATGAACTGGCCGCATTCCTGGCTGATGATTTCGCCATGAGGCGAACATACTTCCAGAGTAAATAGGTTAGGGGGATTCCTGTGGAACTTGTACTGCAAGTACTGGGTAATTTATTGAGCGTTGATGTTCTTTTGGTAAGCTTGCTGGGAGCGATCGTCGGGGTGGTGCTTGGCGCCATCCCCGGTATGAACGGCGGTATCGGTATCGCGGTCATGCTTCCGTTCACTTACGCGATGGGGCCTGCCCAGGGATTGCTGTTCCTTGGCGGCATTTACCTTGGTTCCTCCTACGGCGGCTCTATATCAGGCATTCTGATCAATTGTCCCGGTACCGCGGAATCCGCATGTACTACGATTGAAGGACATGCGATGACTGAACGGGGGGAGGGGAAGAAAGCGCTTTATTACTCCATCATCGCTTCTGGTTTCGGAAGCATGGTCGGGCTGGTCGTCCTTGTCCTGTTCGCTCCGGTCCTTTCGAATGTCGCGGTGAAGTTCGGGCCGCCCGAGATGCTTTTGCTCTCCATCTGCGGTCTGACGATCGTAGGTAGCTTGACTGGCAAGAATATCGCGAAAGGCCTGTTCGCCGCTTGTTTTGGACTGTTCCTCGCCATGATCGGTATCGATGATGTGTCCGGTGCCGTCCGCTTTACATTCGGTATCCGCGCCCTTCGGGGCGGAATCGATTTAATCCCCGCGGTCATCGGCTTGTTTGCAATTACGGAGATGGTCAGACAGGGAATGAGCCAGTTGCAGTCACGGTCCCTCGATGCTCGCGTGGAATTGAAGCCGTCTCGATTCGGGGACGTATTGAAAAGTACCTTCACCAAGTATCTGAAGGTATTGCTCAAGTCTTCGGTGATCGGGACGTTCATCGGCATCCTGCCGGGGACGGGCGGAGCGATCGCCTCATTCCTTGCGTATGGCGAGGCGAAAGGCAAGGACAAGGAAGGTACGTTCGGGAAAGGGAATCCCGCCGGAATCATCGCGCCTGAAAGTGCGAACAACGCCGCGGTCGGCGGTTCCTTGGTTCCGATGCTTGCGCTTGGTATCCCCGGTTCCGCCACATCGGCCATCATGTTCGGTGCGTTGACGATTCATGGTCTGGTGCCTGGTCAGAGCCTGTTCACGGATCATGCGGAGATCGTCTATACCTTCCTGATCGGTATGTTCCTTGTAACTATCTTCATGATTCTGATCGGCGTACTCGGTATTCCGGTGTTCTCTTCAATCGTGAAGTTGAAAATGCGGTTCATCATCCCCGTCGTCATTCTTTTTTCATTGATCGGCGCATATAGCGTGAACAACTCCATGAATGATGTCGTCATCGCCATCGGTCTCGGAATTGTCGGGGTCGTTTTCGCCAGGCTGGAGATTCCAAATACTCCGATTGTGCTGGGTCTGATCCTGGGGGGCATCATTGAAAGCAATTTCGTCAGAACGATGACCATTGTGAAGGCTACGGGAACGAATATCTTCACGTATGTGCTTACTCGCCCGATCTGCATCGCGATACTGCTGTTGACCGTGTATCTGATCTGGGCGAACGTCCGGGCGTTGCAAAAAGGACGGAAAGTCCAGATGACGACAAGCGTCACGCAGGATCTTCGGGATGAATGACATGAAAAAACACATCGTCTACATCCTGTCGGATCAGCATAACCCATTGATAATGGGAGCGGCCGGCGATCCTTATGTCCGGACGCCGAACATCGATTCCTTGTACCGGGACGGAACGGGGTTCGACAATTGCTACTGTGCCGCGCCGCTGTGTGTTCCAAGTCGCGCGTCAATCCTTAGTGGCTTGTCCCCCTCCCATTCCGGGGTGTTCAACAATATGCAGGCGCTTTCGTCCTGTAACGCGACTTTTGTAAATTCCCTGACTGTCGCGGGGTATGAGACCGTGCTGTCGGGTAGGATGCATTTCGTTGGCTGGGACCAGTGGCACGGGTTTGAAAAGCATCTGGTCGGAGACATCACCCCTTGTTTTGTAGGCGGGGACAATGAAAGCGAGATATATGGAAGCTTCATGCGTTCGTCAGGGCAGAACCTTACCTCGATCCGCAAGTCCGGAGCAGGAAATTCCGCGGTTCTCGATTATGACGCCGCCGTTTCTTTCGCCGCCTGCGAGTACCTCGAAACGCGCGGCGATGAACGGCCGTTGTTCCTGACGGTAGGGTTCTACGGCCCCCACTGCCCGTACATCGCCCCCCGGGAATTGTTTGACTACTATTATGACATATTGCCGGAGATCGAATTTACCGATGAGGATAAGAAGGACCAGATGCATCCCGCGATCCAGCGGTGGTACGCAAATAGGAATCTATCCGAGGTGTCTCCCGCGGATGTGCGGCGCATCAGGGCCGCATACTATGCCATGGTGGAGATTCTTGACCGTCATGTCGGAAAGCTTCTGGAGGTCATCGACCGGACCTTGGGACGGGAAAATACGTTGATCGTCTATACTTCGGACCATGGGGACAACATTGGGGAACACGGGCTTTTCTGGAAAACGAATTTTTACGAAGGCGCGGCCAGAGTGCCGATGGTGTTCGTCGAGGATGGATGGATTGAGAGCGGGCGGAGAATCCCTGAGACTGTCTCCCTGCTTGATCTCGCGCCTACTTTCATTACGTATGCGGATGCTCCTCGTCTTCCCTTGTTTGATGGTCTGGACCTGACCCCTGTCCTTCGTGACCATGCGGCGGCGGATCCGTCACGGTTGGTTGTATCGATGTGCAGCGACATCAAGGGGGACAGCCCCAGCGTGATGCTCCGGCAGGGGCGTTTCAAATTCATCCGGCATGCTGGATACGGAGAGCCTCAGTTGTTCGATTTGGACGCGGATCCTACGGAGCTTGTCGATTTGGGTACAAATGAACGATACTCCGCTATCGTCAAGATGTTCGACGCCGTTCTTCCCCAATATTGGGACGCAGACAAGGCGCTTGAGGAACTTGATGCTGCGAAAACCCATTTCCAGATTATGACGAAATGGTTCAGGGCTGTGAAGCCTGAACTTGTCGGGGAGTGGAGGGGCGACGCGTCAAGGAACTATCTGGTCGATGTCGGCCAGGCACGGGAGTAAACTAATGAGAATATCGTATGAAGAGATGAAGCGTGAATTCACGAGGGTGCTGATGTCGAGAGGCTTCGACGAGGCGAGTGCCGCCGACGCCGCGCAAGTGTTTGCGGACAACAGTCTGGACGGGATCTATTCGCACGGGGTGAACCGGTTTCCGAGAGTCGTCCGGTATTTGGACCATGGGACGATCAAGCCTGAGAACAAGGCGACTGTGGTACAGTCGTTCATGGCGTTCGAGCGGTGGGATGGACATCGGGGTTTCGGACCTTTGAATGCGAGGAGGGCGATGGACCGGGCTTGTGACTTGTCCGGTCAATATGGAATCGGCGTAGTGGCGTTGGGCAACAACAACCATTGGATGCGCGGTGGGAGCTACGGATGGCAGGCCGCCAACCGGGGGTGCGTGGGGATCTGCTGGTCGAATACTCAGCCGAACATGCCTGCTTGGGGTGGACTGGACAAGAAAATCGGTAACAATCCGTTTATCATTGCGATTCCCCGTAGCGATGGTCGGCATGCGGTGGTGGACTGCGCGGTTTCACAGTTTTCCTACGGGAAAATTGAAGAATACAAACTCAAGGGACAACAACTGCCGGTGTACGGCGGATATGATGCGAAAGGCAACCTCACGACGGATCCCGCCGAGATTGAGAAGTCCTGGCGAGTGCTGCCCATGGGGTACTGGAAAGGCAGCGGTATTTCAATTGCGTTGGATTTGGTGGCGACGGTGCTGACGAACGCAAATTCTGTGCAAACCATCGGCACGTTCGGTGACGAAGTTGGATTGTCTCAGGTGATGATCGCCATCGATCCAAGGAAGATGAACAGTGTGGAGCTGACCGATTCGATTGTGGACGGCATCGTATCCGATATCCAGTCTTCAGTCCCTGAGAAGGAGGGCGGTAAGGTCTTCTATCCAGGGGAGATCGAGTGGAACACCCGTAAGGCCAATCTTGAGAATGGCATTCCCGTCATTGACGAGGTTTGGCAGGGAATCGTGGCGCTGTAGGCATTTCCGGCCATACGTTGTCAAGGACACAGGGCGCGCATGAACTCATGCGCGCCCTGTGTTATTACGGAATTCTGCGACTGCTTAATGGCAGCTGCATTCGCATTCCTCATCATCTTTGTAGAAATGTCCAACCGCATCGGCCGCCATGATCGCAGCATACACCGTTTCCGGGGTTACGGGGAAAGGCATGTTGTGGAGGGTGTCGTTGTCCGCGCAGGCGAGCTTCGCCACCTCCATGATCTGTTCCGGCTTGACTTCCTTGATCCCAAGGTCCTCAAGGGTGACGGGTAGTCCGATTTCCAGACAGAAGCCGACGACTTCTTCCAGTTCTTCGGTGCTTACGTTCTCCAGCATCAGCTGGCACAAGGTGCCGAACGCGACCTTTTCGCCATGGTAGAGCTGGTGGGTTTCCTCGATCGCGGTCAATCCGTTGTGTATCGCATGTGCAGCGGCGAGTCCACCGCTTTCAAAGCCGATGCCGCTGAGATAGGTGTTCGCTTCGATGATGTTTTCAACCGCTTTGGTGCAGACATGCTTTTCGACGGCGAGCTTCGCTTTCATTCCATCCGCGAGCAAGGTGTCGTAGCAGAGGCGGGCAAGGCTCATCGCTGATAGCGAGCAGGTTCCTCCGACGCAGTTTGCCGCATTGGAACGCTGACAGGCCCTGGCTTCGAAATACGTGGCCAGGGCGTCTCCCATGCCGGATACGAGCAGCCGCTCCGGAGCCGCGGCGATAACTTCCGTGTCCATGATGACGGCGTTCGGGTTCGCGGGCAGGAACAGGTAGCTTTCAAACACGCCCTCGTCGGTGTAGATGACGGAGAGGGCGCTGCACGGTGCGTCGGTCGAGGCTATGGTCGGGACGATGACTACGGGAAGCTTCGCATAATGGGCTACGGCTTTCGCTGTATCCAATGTCTTGCCGCCGCCGACGCCGACAATCACCTGTGAACCGTTTTTCTTGACATTCGCAACGATGCGATCGATTTCCTTGCGGCTACATTCCCCATTGAATTCCTCCCATGTAATGGACGTCGGGGTTCCCTTCATACCGGTTTCAATCATTCCTCCCACGCGCTTTTTGCCCGATGGGGTGATGATTACCAGTAGCTTGTCACCAAGCTGGGAGGTATAGTTCGCCAGGTGCTTCAATGCGCCCCGCTCCTGGATGTATCTGCTGGGGCTTCCAATGATTGTCGCCATATTTTTCTCCTTCAAATGTCGTTCCTTGCTGCACAAGGTTTTTGTGTCGATGAATGATTGGTTCTATGGACTGCCAATCGATATGAATATACTTATTTAATCTGGTAGAGTACAGTGATATTTGTATGATTTTATAAATTTATAAGATTATATCACATCTTCAAGTGTTGTTTTTGCGAATAATTCCATATTAATCTACTATATTTAAAAATAAAATACCAAACATATCGTTTGTTGTGAACTTTCGATAATAATACACTTTAGTGAACACTGCGTCGCGTTCCTGAATTGTTTGTCTTTTTCTCTCTGTGTTCGGGTTTCCTCCAGGCTGGATGTGGATATCGACATCCTCCTGTAGTCCATCAACGAAGTATGGTCAGTACCTCTGTATCGACGCCATTTCGAAGATCATCCACGGTTCTTCTGACCAGGAGGTCAGGCTGGAGAGAACCCGCGGGGTAGGAATCGTCCATCATGAAGTATTTCGTCGAATACTGCACCGGGATACCTGAATTCGGAAGGGTGAAGCTTTTTATCTCTCCATAATGGTTCACGCTGCCGCCGGTCGGAGAGCCGACCAGCCGGCAATCGGTCCGCTGCTTCAACTGTACTGCGTTCATCAAAGCTGAAGAGAACGTTCCTGCGCCGATGAGTACGTCTATGGGAAAACCTTGTTGTTTTTGCAAAGTAGCCAATCCTCCGATCATCGGTTCCAATAGGCTGGAATTGCCTCCCCCATTGTACCGGAGGTCGACGATGACCCTCCGAGGCTTCATCTCTTCAATCAGGGAGAGTACCTTTGTGGTGAATTCATCGATCGGTAGCTGATCCCACGACATGCAGGCGTTGTACTGGACGAAGGCTGCATCATCGTTTCCTAAAGTCAACATCCTGTAGGGGACGTTCGTTCGACCCGTTTCCGGCTGACTGGTAACCAACGTCGATAAGTCTAGCTGATGGAAGGCTTCGACGGAGACTGGTTGCAGCGCGATCTCTTGGGTCATGGACGCTCCAAGCGGTAGTACTTCGAACCTCACCCGTGCCGTCTGGCTTTCCGCGATGCCGATATGCCTGTAGAGGTCGGTGATATTCAGCCGCTGGCCAAGCAGGTATTCAAGCCAGGCGTCATTGTCATGTCCGTACAGCTTGGAGGCTTTCGTGACGATGTCCTCCATGGGGTCGCCGTTGATGGCCAAGACCTCCGCCCCCAGCAGGTCGGAAAGGGCGGAATCGATTACAATGAACCGCCATATCCCATCGACCTTCGCGATTTGTCCGGGAATGGCGTGCATCTGTACGGCGATGTCCTGTGTGGGTCCCACCATCGTATGGGCGTCTCCGGCCATGGCTGCGAGCTCGCACAGCGCGAAATAGAACTCGATATCCGTCATGGCATCAACTTTGTCCAAGGCTGTGAGACACGCGGTGTCGAACTCCTCGCGGGTCGTATGGGCGAAGAAGTCCTTGTGCAGGACGGGCAGAGTCGCGCAGAAAAGTTTCAGGTCTTCAATGCGCGCGGAATCTCCCCGTGCCGGCCGCAACCGCATGGACACTTCGTTGTTCAGGGAAGCGCATCCCACTATGAAAATAGGCAATGCAAAGATGGTTATTACGACTGCGATAAATGTCGCATATTGTTTTCGTCTGATATTCATAGGTCGAGTATATGTTGTCCGGCATGCGGGGACAAGTGGAAAAAGCGGATAGAAGATACCATTGCTTCACATTGATGTCATCGGTCTGTAAATGTGGTATGATTAATTATCTGATACGCCGCATGAGGAGGTCGCCGGTATGTATGCGTGGGCTATATGGATTATTGCGGGAGTCGCGCTGTGCATCGCTGAAATGTTCACTCCCGGGTTCTTTCTGGCAAGCTGCGGCATCGGCGCCATCGGCGCGGGAATCGCTACGGCCTGCCATCTGCCGTTCGTCTGGCAGCTCGTTATCTTCTGTATCGTGACGATTCTCGCTTTCATCTTGCTGAGACCCCTGCTGAAGAAGTTCCACAAGCTGGACGGCGCGGTTTCCGGAGTCGACGCCTTGGTCGGAAAGGAAGCCTTGGTCGTGCAGGGGATTGACAACCTGAAAGGCGAGGGGAGAGTCAAGATCGGCGGTGAGGACTGGAAAGCCCTTTCAGTCGATGACCTGCCCATCGAACGGGGCGCGACTGTGGTCGTTCACCACGTCAGCGGTGTGACCGCATATGTACAAAGGAGTCGATAATGCCAGTATTCGCCATCATCATGATCGTAATCGCGTTGTTCGTGCTGATCTTTTTTCTCAAAGGATTCAAGATCGTTCCCCAGGCTCAGACGATGGTCATCGAACGATTGGGCAAGTATCACAGGACGTTGCAGAGCGGCATCAACCTGATCTGGCCGCTCTTTGACAAACCGAGGGCGATTCTCTGGCGCACCAGCAAGAAAGTCCAGGGAGACAACAAGCTGACCGCCACGATTGAGACGAAATGGATTGATCTGAGGGAGCAGGTGTACGACTATCCGAAGCAGAACGTCATTACCAAGGACAATGTCAACATCGAGATAGACGCATTGCTCTATTTCCAGATTACCGACCCAATGAAGGCCGTCTATGAGGTGGCGGATTTCCCCAACGCCATCGAGAAGCTGACACAGACTACGTTGAGAAACGTTCTCGGCGAGCTGGAATTGGACGAAAGCCTGACCAGTCGCGATACGATCAATTCACGGCTTCGCCAGATTCTCGACGAAGCCACTGACAAGTGGGGCGTCAAGGTCAACCGCGTAGAGCTGAAGGACATCAATCCGCCCATGGAGATACGTGAGCAGATGGAGAAACAGATGCGTGCCGAACGCGACCGGCGTGCGGCGATCCTCATCGCGGAAGGGGAAAAGCAATCGAAGATTCTGGAAGCCGAGGGTTTTCGGACGGCGGAGATCAGCAAGGCGGAGGGCGAGAAGCAGTCCGCGATACTGAAGGCCGAAGGCGCCGCCCAAGCCACGATTCAACGGGCGAACGCCGAAGCCGAGGCGGTGAGGATCGTTACCGACGCGTTCCCTGACAAATCCGAAGCCACGAAATACCTGATCGCGATGCGCTATATCGACACCCTTGGTTCCATGGTCACCGGCAAGGACAACAAGGTCGTCTACATGCCGTATGAAGCGACCGGGGTATTGTCCAGTCTCGGGGGGATGAAGGAGCTGTTTTCAAGCACCGCCAAATGATATCCGGAACAGTGGCGTATCGTGCTATATGATGGCGACTCCCCTTGGTAAATCCGGGTATCTGTTTTCCCGTATCGGCCTGCCCATCGTCGTCTCTTGCGTCTATGGCTTGGTCATCGGATCGCTTTTCTCCCTGACGGACATTTCTTTCGGAACCTTGTTCTGCCTGTCGTCGCTGAGTGGTGTCATGAGCGTCATCAGCGCATTGCTGGTCGTCTTGTGCGCATCGAACAAAGTCGCAGGAATGGCCCTGACCAAGTTGTGCGGTTTCCTGCTTCGTGGACTTCCCGTTCCGTTTCTTATGGGAGGGGAGGCGCAATATCTCGCCGGACTGCTCCCCAGCCTGTGGTTCTCGAAATACGCCGTCACAGGGGAGCTTCCATTCGCGTTCGAGACATTGGCCGTCTCCTTGCTCTGGGGAGTGTTGCCGGGAAGGCGTTTCTCCCGGAAACTGTTCGCCTCACGGCAACATAACGTACAAGAGGGCTGCGGGCTGATCCTCCGGATTGCCGTATGGGGCTTCTCCGCCGCCTTCCTTTCCGCCCCTTGTTTTCCCCTTTCCCATCGAATTGATTTCATGGGCAAAGTCCCGCCTTTACTTGCCATATTCGCGTGTTTGCTGTACAACTGTAGCAATCGGAAGATATTTGAAGAATAGGAGTTGTATCCTTATGGAAGTTCGAGTACGGTACGCCCCGTCTCCGACCGGTCTACAGCATATCGGTGGAGTCCGGACCGCATTGTTCAACTACTTTTTCGCCCGGGCCAACGGCGGAAAATTCATCCTGCGCGTCGAGGACACCGACCGGGAACGGTATAGTGACGAATCCTTGCAGGATCTGTTCGATACGCTTGAATGGCTTGGTATTACATGGGATGAAGGCCCCGTCGTCGGCGGCCCGTACGGCCCGTATATCCAGAGCGAGCGTTTTGACATCTACAAGAAATACGCCGAACAGCTTGTCGCCGACGGAAAGGCATATTATTGCTACTGCACCCCTGAACGGCTGGAGAAGCTTCGCGAGCAGCAGCAGGCGAGCAAGAGCGAACAGCAGGGGTACGACCGCCATTGCCGCGACCTGACCGCCGGCCAACGCGCCGAACTCGAGGCCCGGGGAATCAAGCCCGTCATCCGGCTGAAAGTCCCCATGGAGGGCAAGACCACGTTCCACGACGTCCTGATGGGGGATATCTCCCGCCGCAACCGAGACGTCAGCCCCGATCCCGTCCTGCTCAAGAGCGACGGTTTTCCGACCTACCATCTCGCCAATGTGATCGACGACCATCTGATGCATATCACCCACATCATGCGCGCCCAGGAGTGGATTCCCTCCGGACCGCTGCATGTGCTGCTGTACGAAGCCTTTGGATGGGAGCCTCCCGTGTATTGCCATCTTCCCATGGTGATGGGCAAGGACGGCCAGAAATTGTCCAAGCGGCACGGCTCGACCAGTGTCCGCGATTTCCGGGCCAAGGGATATCTGCCGGAGGCGTTGATGAACTACGTGAGCCTGGTGGGGTGGTCCTACGACGGCCAGACCGAGTTTTTCAGCAAGGAGGAGCTTGAAAAAGTCTTCTCTCTGGAGAAAATCAACAAAGCGCCCGGGGTGTTCGACTACAAGAAGCTCGACTGGTTCAACGGCCAGTATATCCGCCGTAAGGGCGACGCGGAGTTGGCCCGTCTGCTCGTCCCGTACTTGGAGGAGGCCGGGCTTGTCCAGACTCCGCCCACCGCGGAGCAGCAGGATGTCATCAACCGTATGGTTCCTGTTGTAAAGGAGCGATTGAAGGTTCTTTCCGATGTCGTGGATATGTCTCGGTTTCTGTTCGAGGATATCCCAGCCCCATCGGTGGATGCTCTGTTGCCCAAGAACCAGGACGTCAAGACCACGTTGCAGGCTTTTGAGCAGGGGTATGAGATACTGCGGGCCGGTCTTGAGGCCGGTGAGCCCGACGAACGGATTGAGCGGAGCATGGCCGACCTGTCCGAGAAGCTGGGCGTCAAGGTGAACGGGGTGTTCATGCCTGTGCGAGTTGCGCTGACCGGCAGTACGGTAAGCCCCCCGCTGTTCGATTCAATCAGGCTGGTCGGCTTGGATAAAACTTTCTCCCGCATTGAACGGGCTATAGAAATACTGAAGGACGAGGTACAGAAGAATGGCTGAAGTAACGATGGATAAGATTGTTTCCCTTTGCAAGCGTCGTGGATTCATTTTCCAGTCGAGCGAGATATACGGGGGACTGAATGGCGCGTATGACTACGGTCCATTGGGCGTTCAGCTCAAGAACAACATCCGGGACTTCTGGTGGAAGGAGATGACCCAGTTGCACGATGATATCGTCGGTCTCGACGCCTCGATCCTGATGCACCCCCGTGTATGGGAGGCCTCCGGCCATGTGTCGAACTTCACCGACCCCATGGTGGACTGCAAGCAGTGCAAATCCAGGTTCCGCGCTGACCAGATCGACCTGCACGCCGCCTGTCCCGTCTGTGGCGCTAAAGATTCTTTCACTGAACCCCGTAACTTCAACCTGATGTTCGCCACCCATATCGGCGCCAACGCCGACGCCGCGAGCACGATCTATCTCCGTCCTGAAACTGCGCAGGGGATCTACGTCGACTTCAAGAACGTCGTGTCGAGCAGCCGTGTGAAGATTCCGTTCGGCATCGCTCAGGTCGGCAAATCGTTCCGCAACGAGATCACTACCAAGAACTTCATCTTCCGTTCCTGCGAATTCGAGCAGATGGAGATGCAGTGGTTCTGCAAGCCCGGTACGGACGAAGAGTGGTTCCCGTACTGGCGTGAACAGCGTATGTCGTATTATCACAAGATGGGCATCCATCCGGAGCATCTGCGCTGGCACCAGCATGGGCCGGACGAACTGGCCTTCTACGCCAAGGACGCCTATGACATCCAGTTCCTCTTCCCCATGGGATGGCAGGAGCTTGAAGGTGTCCACAGCCGCACTGACTATGACTTGACCCAGCATCAGACCTTCTCCGGCAAGGACATGTCCTATCTCGACCAGGAGACCAACGAGCGGTATATCCCGTATGTCGTAGAAACCTCCGCAGGTCTGACCCGCAACGTCCTCATGGCTCTTTCCGACGCCTATGAGGAACAGGAGCTCGAAGGTGGCGACGTGCGTACCGTCCTGCACTTCCACCCGGAGATCGCGCCCGTGACCGTGGCCGTGCTGCCGCTAGTCAAGAAGGACGGAATAGGAGAATACGCCGACAAGCTGGAGCATCAGCTCCGCGAGGACTTCGCTACGTTCTATGACCAGAGCGGAGCCATCGGCCGCAGGTATCGCCGTATGGATGAGGTCGGCACGCCGTATTGCGTGACTGTCGACTACGACACCCTGAACGACAATACCGTTACGCTCCGTTTCCGTGATTCCATGGAACAGGTCCGCGTACCCGTCAGCGAACTGGTCTCCCGTATCAAGCAGGAAACCAAGAACTACAAGCGAGTATAGGGAGTACTCTATGAACAAAGCATTGCAGGTCCTCCAGGACCGAGGTTTTATCAATAACTGCACCGACTGGGACGGCTTGTCCGCATTGATGGACGAAGGCCCGGTCAAGTTCTATGTCGGTGTCGATCCGACCGGTCCGAGCCTTCATATCGGACATATGGTCCCGTTCTTCGCCATGCACCATCTGCAACTCGCGGGCCACAACCCGATCGCCCTCGTCGGCGGCGGTACCGGCATGATCGGCGATCCCTCTGGAAAGACCGAGTTGCGCAAAATCCTGACACTGGAGCAGATTCAGGAAAACTGCGTCCATATCAAGGAGCAGCTCGGGACTGTTGTGGATTTCTCCGAGAATCCCGCGCCCGGTGTCGGGCATGCGGTGATGATGAACAACGCCGACTGGCTTGTCGATCTCAATTACATCCAGTTCCTCCGGGATATCGGCCGGTATTTCTCCGTCAACCGGATGCTGACCTTCGAAGGTGTCAAGCAGCGTCTGGAACGCGGGCTTTCGTTCATTGAGTTCAACTATCAGCTGTTGCAGAGCTACGATTTCTATATGCTCAACAAGAACACAGGCTGTCGTCTTCAGATGGGCGGCGCCGACCAGTGGGGCAATATCGTGGCCGGTATCGATTTGATCAGCCGCATGGAGGGGCCGCAGTGCTATGGTCTTACCTTCAATCTGATCATGCGTTCCGACGGCAAGAAGATGGGCAAGAGTGAGAAGGGGGCGGTGTTCTTGAATCCTGAGATGTACTCGCCGTACGATTTCTACCAGTATTGGAGAAATGTCACGGACGAGGATGTCATCCAGTTCATGAAGATTTTCACGTTCCTGCCGCTTGCTGAAATCGCCGAATACGCGGATCCCAAGCGGAACATCAACGATGCGAAGGAACGTTTGGCCTATGAGCAGACCAAGATCGTCCATGGCGAGGATGAGGCTGAAAAAGCCCGTACCGCTGCCAAGGCGATGTTTGGAGGCGCGGGGTCCGCTACGGATCGTGAAGGAATGCCTTCCATGGAAATCAGCATGTCCCGGCTTGAAGACGGCATCGGAGTGCTGACCTTGTTCGCGATGACCGGTCTGTGCGCGACGAACAGCGACGCCCGTCGTCTGGTGACGCAGGGTGGCGCCGTAGTCAACGACCGGAAGGTCGAGGATCCCAAAGCGATGATCGACGCAAGCTGGTTGGACGAGCATCAGGAACTTGTCCTGAAGGCCGGCAAGAAGCGGTATTTCAGGGTAATCGCAAAATAGTGGATTCTCATGTATGATTCGGGCGGCTCTTTCGGCCGCTCGCTTCGATTTTTGATATATGTCCCATACAGGGGCTGATAGTCGGCCATGGTCATGTTTTATAACCGGCGGTCGGGAGGTGCGTGATGAAAAACAAAATGCGTTTCGTCTGTGTGTTGTTGCTGATGTTTTCAATGACGGGCATGTTGTTCGCCCAGGCTTCCTATGAACAGCGCAAGGCTGCGGAAGAGGGCGCGGTGACTGTCCGTCTTGCGGTCATGCAGGGGCCGACCGGTTTTAGTAGCGTCGGGCTTTCCCGCGACGGCGGTGTCGTGTCCGACAACGTGACCGTTGAGCTTTCCGTGTATCCTTCACCGAACGAGGTAATTGCCCGTCTCGCCAGCGGCGAGCTTGATATGGCGGCCTTGCCGACCAATACCGCCGCGAACCTCTACAACAAGGGTATCGCGGTCAAGGCCGCCGCAGTGGTCGGGGAGGGGATGCTCAAGGTGCTGAGTTCCGACATCGCGATACAGAGTGTATCTGACCTCGTGGGTAAGACGTTGGCCGTTCCCGGCGCCAATGGTACGCCGGATCAGATGGCGCGGATGCTGATTCGCGCCGCGGGCCTCGCGGTGGACAAAGACATCGTCTTGGATTATTCCGTCGCGGCGCCTGCCCAGCTTGCGCAGATGGTGATCGGCGGAAAAGTCGCTACGGCGATTCTTCCTGAGCCGTTCGTCACGATGATTCTGAAACAGAACCCGAATGTCAGGGTGGTGGCCGACGTGCAGTCGCTCTGGAGCGAAATGATGGGTTCTGAAAACTACCCCATGTCGGTCTTGGTCGTCTCCGACGCCTTCCGTACCAAATATCCGTATGCGTGGCGGCAGGTAGTGGATGCCTACAAGGATTCCGTTGCATGGGTGAACGCTTCTCCTGCGGAAGCCGGGGCGGCGATTGAAGCTGCGGGAATCATGAAGGCCGCGATGGCCGTTCCCGCGATTCCGAGCTGTGCGTTGGTGTTCAGGAGCGCACAGGACGCCAAGGGCGACATGCAGACATATTTCAAGACATTGTTTGACTTCAGCCCCAATTCCATCGGAGGAAAACTGCCGGATGAGGCGTTCTACCTCTAGTTCCGATACTCAGCCCGTCTCTCCGGACAAATCCGCCGATTCAAGGCGGATTTCCGGCGGGAGGTGGCGGCGACACCTCGTGGCCGTAGTCTCCTGTATCGTCCTGTTGTGCCTGTGGCAACTGGGCGCGATGCTGGTCAACGCACAGGTGATCCTTCCCGGACCAGGTCCCGTGGCGGGTTCGCTGGTTCGTATCATTTCTCTCCGTCCGTTCTCAATGAACATCGGGACGACAGTGCTTCGTGCGCTTGAAAGTTTCCTGATTATCGTTGTTTCAGGTCTCCTGCTTGGTGTTTGCGCCGGTGTCTTCCCTTGGGTGAAGTCGGCCTTGAACCCCCTCCTTACCGTATTGAAGGCCACGCCGGTCATGAGTGTGATTTTGTTGGCCTTCATCTGGTTTTCCAGCGGTACCGTTCCGATTTTTTCCGCGTTCCTGATGGGATTTCCCGTCATGTTCATCCAGGTCGTCCAGGCGGTCGCCCAGATGGACCCCGCGTTGGGGCAGATGTGTTCGCTCTACGGACTTTCCCCTTCGCTGAGGCTCAAGCACTATATCGTGCCGTCGTTGCTACCCTCCATCGTTACTGGTGCCCGGCTAACGCTGTCGATGGTCTGGAAAGTAGTGGTCGCCGCCGAAGTCCTTACGGTTCCCCGATATGGCATCGGCAGCCGTCTCCAGATGGCTCAGGTGAACCTGGAGACCTCCGACGTCCTCGCCTGGACGCTGATAGCCGTTCTGCTGACGGCTCTGGGCGACTTGGTTTTCGATATCGTGCTTGCGGCAAGCCGGCGGATATCCGTTCGGCGGGCTAGGAAAACCGTTCCGATGGCTGGAGGTCGTTGACATGTTTTTCAGGCGTCTGTCGAAAAGCTATTACAGCAAGGAAGCCGGTACCACCGTGCCCGTATTCGTTGATTTCTCCCTTGATATCCCATCCGGGACCATACAGGTGCTGACAGGCCCTTCTGGGTGCGGAAAGACGACCTTGTTGCATCTTGCCGCCGGGCTGACGCCGCTGGACGGCGGGAGCATCCTCCGAGAACCCTGCGAAGTCGGGCCTGTAAGCTATCTGTTCCAAGAACCCCGGCTATTGCCTTGGCGCAACGTCTTTACCAATGTGGAACTTCCGTTGCGGGCGTCGATTCCCGTAAAGGAGGAACGCGAGGCCAAAGTCCTCAGATTCCTTTCTTTGGTCGGGCTTTCCGGGTACGAGGCGTATCTTCCGTCCGAACTATCCGGCGGTATGCGTCAACGGGTCGCCATCGCACGTGCTTTCGCCTACCCCTCTACGCTGATACTGATGGATGAACCCTTCCAGAGCCTTGATGTCAAGTTGCGTTACGAGCTGCTCCAGGCATTTCTCCATCTGTGGCAGGATGAGCGGCGGACGACGCTGTATGTGACGCACGATGTCGCCGAAGCGGTTCTCGCCGCCGATAGCGTCTGCCGTCTTGACGGACCTCCCGCGGAAATCGCCGACCTGTTTTCCATCGATGTTCCCCGTTCCCGGCGCAAGCCCGGCTTACCGGAGCTGATGTCCTACGAGGGGCGGCTGTACGGAGGTCTCACAGGCTGACCCCTCGGATGTGGTGAACTACGGGAGACGTGCGGGAGACATATAAAACAACCTTGGCGCCGATTCGCGTGATTTACCGGATCAGCCGGTTCGTCGGCTAGAGGTCGAGGTTCTCAAATGACTTGACCGACCGCCTATAGACGAGCCATGTCATCATCCCATACAGCAAGATTCCAATAGCCAGGACGATTAGCTTTTCCGGCAGATATTCAGGTTCCGGCGTATCGAGACGGTCCCTGAAGAACGGCAGCGCATGGGTGAGCGTTTCCATGACCGCCATGTACAACCCCATCGCGACACTGGCGAAGCCAAACGCCTTGCCGACTTTTTCCACGTTCTTGTAGTAGAGGCCGAAGAACACAAGGTTGAACAACCCCATCATGATATAGGCAAGTCCAAAGAACGCGATATTGGCGTCCATGCCCACTTGGTTTCCAGGCAACGGGAAATGTTGTCTGATGATGGCGCATGGTATGGCCAGAATCACCTGGAAAAGCTGTAGAAGCACAACGAGCAGAAACCTCGCCGCAACGATATCTTTTTTACGTACGGGTAGGTTCATCGTGTAGGAGACGTCGTGGTTCTCCCGTCCGTTCAGGCAGATGAAGAAAATGGCCAGCCCCGAATAGAAGAACGTTACATAATATGGATAATCTGGTATCAGTAGCATCGCCGAAAGGGCCATGAATATGTATGCCGTAGGGTGCAGGGCGAGACGGAACTCTTTGTACAGCAAGTTGTTCATACTTCTTTCTCCTTTTCCAGATGCACCATGATTTCTTCCAGATCGACCTCTTTTGCAGGTAGTCCAAGCGGCTGTTCCGTTCCCGTCTTGACCAACGCGCTGTAGCCACCTTTGGTACGTTTACGTCCGATGAGCAGCGATTCCAGTTCCGTCGGCACACCGCCTTGGGGAAGGTTCACGACCCGATAGCCCTCTACGAAGCGTTTCATATCGGTATCGGCCTTGATTCTGCCGTCGCTGATATAGATGATATTGTCGGCGCATTTGTCGAGGTCCGATGTGATGTGGGTGGAGAAGAAGATTGTCTTGCCCTGGTCGCACAGCTCAAGGAATATCTGTAGCAGTTCGTCCCGCGATATGGGGTCGAGGCCACTAGTTGGTTCGTCGAGGAGCAGCAGTTTCGCATTGTGCGACAACGCCAGCGCCAAGGCGTATTTCACCCGCATGCCGGCGGAAAGTTGCGCAGGGGTTTTGTTTTCGTCAAGGTCGAACAATGACAGATAGCGGCTGTACGCCGTATCATCCCAAGTGGTATAGAACCGTTTCGTCACATTGGTGATGTTCCGAAGTTTTTTCTGTGTATAATAGTCGATCCCCCCGCAGACATACCCGATTTCCTGCTTAATCTCCAGCTCATGCTCCGTGAACGGCTTGCCGAAGAATACGGCCCGTCCCTGGTCAGGATGGACGATATTGAACAGACATTTGAGGGTAGTTGTTTTTCCCGCTCCGTTACGCCCGATGAAACCAGTGATTTTTCCTGGCTCAAGGCTGAACGAAACATTTTTGAGTGAGAACGCTGTGTACGCCTTGCACAAACCTTCTGCGAGTAATGGAATCATAGTTTCACCATTCCGTTTTCCGCGGTTTCATGGATCGCCTCAGCGAATACTTTCAAATCTTCTGGATTTTCCTTCGGGCACTGCGGGGCGCCCTGTCCGTCGAAGATGGCTTTTGCGATTTGCTCCATGACTTCCTGCTTGTGTATGGCTATGCCTTTCTGGTTGTCGGCCATCATGATCAGGCTGTCCCCCGGCTGGATTCCGAACATCTCCCGTATCTCCTTGGGAATCACCACCTGTCCTTTCGGACCGACCTTCACTGTACTCATGAAATGGGTCAGTTTCTTTTCCATGGTTCACTCCTTCGTGTACATATCTGTAGTTTTTGCGTTTAGTGGGTAAAGTTATACTTGTGCAACAAGTGTAACTGTTGCGAGAGGCTCTGTCAAGCCGTGTGCGAAGGCCTGCCTACCGTGGGGTTGCGAAGGCCTGCCTACCAGTGTCTGCCGTCAGCTTGTCTCCAAACGTATCAAGTCGCCTGGAGACTCATACCTTATATGGCCAAGGAACACCGGGAACAACCCGGGAACGACCGACGAACAACCGACGAACAACCGACGAACAACCGACGAACAACCGGGGTATCAACCCTAGAGCGAACACCCGTCAGGTCTAGAGCAATCCCCAAGGCCAAAATACAAAAAGGGCATCGTAACGTGCGAATCGCACTGTTACGACACCCTCTTGCATGGAGATTATTCCAAACCATCAGGCGGTCGTGCGGTATCATGCCTCATGGCGACCAGGAACGCCTACGGCAAGCGGATTATACGTAGCCCTGGGCGATCATGGCGTCCGCCACCTTAAGGAATGCTGCGATATTCGCTCCGTCAACGAAGTCTCCCTTTTTGCTGTATTTTTCGGCTGCGCCACTGATATTCCGGTAGATGTTCTTCATGATTCGTTGCAGATACGCATCAACCTCCTGTGGTGTCCATTGGAGGCGACTACTGTTCTGGGCCATTTCAAGTCCCGATACCGCCACGCCACCCGCATTGGCCGCCTTCGCCGGAGCGAACAGTATACCTGCATCCCTGAACAGGTCGAGAGCTGCTGCGCTGGTCGGCATGTTCGCGCCTTCCGCCACCATCTTGATCTTGTTTGCGAGCAAATGTTTAGCATCAAGCTCATTAATTTCATTCTGAGTCGCGCAAGGGAAAGCATAGTCCGCGGGGAACTCCCACAGCGGATTGCTATTTTCTGAACCGTTGTGGGGGAGATATGTACATCCGGGGAACTGTTTCGCATATTCCGAGATTCTACCGCGACGAACGTTCTTCAATGTCTTGACCCATGCGAGTTTTTTCTCATCGATTCCTGCCGGATCATAGAGCACGCCGGATGAATCCGACAATGTGATGACTTTCGCTCCGAGCTGATTGAGCTTCTCGACGGTGAACTGGGCGACATTACCGCTGCCACTGACCAGACATGACCGCCCGCCTAGTCCCATGCCCGCCCCTTCAAGGATCGCCCCGGCGAGGTATACCAACCCATAGCCTGTGGCCTCCGGCCTGATAAAGGAACCGCCCCATGCCGGACCTTTGCCCGTAAGTACTCCGACGAACTTGTTGTTCAGGCGCTTGTACTGGCCGAACATATAGCCGATTTCTCTGCCACCGACACCGATATCCCCAGCGGGGACATCCGTATCCTCTCCGATATGGCGGGATAGCTCAGTCATGAAGCTTTGACAGAAACGCATGACTTCATGGTCGCTTTTTCCCTTTGGATTAAAGTCGCAGCCACCTTTGCCGCCACCCATGGAAAGCCCGGTCAAGCTATTCTTGAATACCTGTTCAAACGCAAGGAACTTCATGATAGACAGGTTGACGGAAGGATGCAATCTCAATCCGCCCTTGTACGGACCGATCGCGCTGTTCATCTGTACCCGAAAACCCCTGTTGATTTGGAGATTGCCATCATCATCCATCCAAGGAACCCGAAACATGATGACCCGTTCCGGCTCCACCATGCGCTCCAGAACCTTGTCAAAAACAATCTGGGGAACATCGTCGATAATCTTGTCGACTGATGTCATGAATTCCGTAACCGCTTGGTGGAACTCATGCTGTTCGGGGTCCTGCTTACGGACGTGTTCAATGATTCCGGCTGTAACAGTATGCATCGTGTACTCCTTCCTGTTCTTTCCGAATGATGAAGCCATCCTACGGAGGCGACCTCCCTCCTTGTTCGACGAACCGTTCCAGACAATATACCAGTGGCACCCAGTTCCAGCGACGTTCCTCTCGCTCCGTCGAGAGCGGCGGTACTGTCCGGAGTAGTTATATGGAACAATAATACCCTCTGGTAGTATGCGGCGGTCTCCCAAGACGGTCGTTTTGTATTTGACTTCAATATCCTTCGAGAACTCATCCTTGAATCGAGTTGGCTTCAGCGGTGTGTATTGTATTCCTTCCTTGGACGCTAAAGCCATTGCAACCGACTATAACGATTCGGCTGGAATTGGTAAAGCATTGCGAAAAACAAAAAATTGGCATCCTAAAAATACGGTAAACCGAAAAATAGTAGATTTGGCAAGTGAAGATGGGGTAGGGTTGATGAAATACTCAACCAAACGTTCTTTCTTTGAGGAAACAGCCAAATTGTCATTATGAATAAAATACTGCATAAAAATACAAAAATGTACATTCCATAGAAGAAAAAACGCCACAGACTATTTCTGTGGCGTTTTCGACTGCATGAAGAAATGAATATCACATCAATTGCTCAACCGGATTCCCTGCCTTATTTTCTCGATGTTTTCTTTGAATGGCGGTCTGATGATGCCGGCTTCGGTAATGATTCCGGTGATATTCTGGTGCGGCGTTACATCGAAACAGGGATTATAGACTCCCATTTCCACTGGAGCGACCTGGACCCCGCCTGGGTGCGTGACTTCCATTGGATCACGTTCCTCAATAGGGATGTCCGCGCCACTGGCGATTGAAAAATCTATGGTCGAGACTGGAACGACGCTATAGAACGGCACTCCGTATTCTTTGCAGATGACGGATAACGCGAACGTCCCCAGCTTGTTGGCGACATCTCCGTTTGCGGCGACCCTATCGCCGCCAAGTATCACCAGGTCGATCTTTCCATCCCTGATCAACGTCGCCGCCGCACTGTCAGGTATCAATTTGCTGGGAATTTTTGCCTGTACAAGCTCCCATGCGGTAAGTCTGGCGCCTTGGAAGCGAGGTCTGGTTTCGTCAGCATAGACGAAAATATCCTTCCCATCATAGAACGCCTGCTTGATTACACCCAACGCAGTACCCCAGCCGGCGGTAGCCAACGCACCAGTGTTGCAGTGCGTCAGGATCGTCGCCCCTTGGGGGACGACCTCGACGCCGATCTTGCTCATCCGCTTGTTGACGGCGATATCCTCCGCCCTGATTGCGTCGGCTTCTGCTTTGAGCGCATTGAGCATGTCCTCCGCCGACCGCCAATTACCGCTGGCAAGAGTCTTGTTCATGCGTTCTATCGCCCAAGCCAGATTCACTGCGGTCGGCCGCGACGCATTGAGAAATACACAGGCCGCTTCCATATTCTGATCGAACTTCCCGTCCTTTCGCCCATATTCTCGTGCGAATTCTTTAGCGGCCATGTAGACTCCATAGGCCGCCGTCGCTCCGATAGCGGGTGCGCCACGGACCACCATGTCCCTGATCGCGAACTCTACGTCCCGATAATCCTTGCAGACGAATATCTCGAATTTGGAAGGCAACAGCCTCTGGTCGATCAAGTGCAATGCGCCATCCTTGTATTCCAGCGTGATAAATGCTTCATCCATGTGGTACAACCATCCTTATATAATGATATAGAATCCAAGCCGGACATCATGGTCTTGCGAGGATATCCTTCCAACGGGAGTTGGTCTTTCGTATTGCCTCCATCTCATCGACAGTAGTCAGCTTTCTTTCTTGCATCAGCAACCTGCCATGGCAGAACACGGTATCGACATCAGAAGCTTGCGCACTGAACACGAGGGCCGAAAACGGATTGTTCAACGGTGTCAAATGGCTTTTCTTCATGTTGATGAGAATCAAGTCGGCTTCTTTGCCCGGTTCCAAAGTACCAATCTTCGAATCCAGCCCCAATACCTCGGCGCCGCCCGCCGTCGCCATCCTCAGTACATCGTAGGGGGGAAGCGACAGCGTATCCCCGGTAGAAACCGTACTGAGTAGCGAAGCGACATGCATTTCTTCAAACAGATTGAGATTATTGTTGCTGCTTGCTCCATCCGTACCCAACGCCATCCGAAAACCAGCCTCGCGCAACTTCTTCACCGGCGCAATGCCGCTGGCTAACTTGCAGTTGCTGGTCGGATTATGAACAATACCGGTATCGTATTGAACCAGCTCCCGCAATTCATCATCCGTAAGATGGACGCAATGGGCGAGATATGTCCTGATTCCGTCAAAACATCCGAGCGAATCAAGATAGCGGCCAGGTGTCTTGCCGTTTTCCCGTAGTGAATCCTCTACTTCCCTATGGGTTTCACTCAGATGGGTGTGCATCGACACTCCATTTGCTTTCGCATAGTCATGGGCGTACCGGTAGGTGGAGGCGCTACAGGTATAGATCGCATGCGGCGCGACATCAATTCGGATTCTCCCTTCCGATTTCACCGCCGCCTCCATGACTGGCCGCCGTTCCGCCACCCGCTGTTTCGTATCTCCAATATCTCCAAAAAGCGTGAGGCCGAGACAAGCCCTGATCCCTGCATCTACGACCGCCTGTGCCGTCTCATGGGCAAAGAAATACATATCGGCGAACGTGGTGGTACCGCTTTTAATCAGTTCCGCAATCCCTAGGTCTGATACAATCCTGATGTCGGAAGCCGTCAGCTTGTCCTCAATCGGGAATATCTCACCGAGCCAATCCTGCAAGTTCGCGCAGGTGTCCTTGTAATTTCGCATCAGTTCCATGCACAGATGAGTATGCGCATTCACCAGTGCCGGCATCGCTATCATGCCGTTCCCGTCGATGATTGAATCGGCGTTGAACGGTGTCGCTTGCGTCCCGACAAAAGCTATTTTATCGCCGTCTATGCCGATATCACCATGGAATGACAGCTCTCTGTCCGTCATGGGAATAATCAGAACATTTTTGATGATTGTCTTCATGACTGCATAGTACCATGGAGTTTGGGTCATGTCACGTCCATGGTGCTGGCGCCTGCTCGATTACATACACATTTGGAAAACTTTGATATGCGCATTTTCGCCTATCGGTCAGACGCCGTTCCGCAGAGGTATATCATCACCTGCGTCCACAGAAATTGTGTTCCGGTACAAATCCTTGGAGTTTCAAGCGAATGGCTGTCGGGTACGGAGCGTCACATATGCAGGATCGCCTGTGCTGTTCTCAATACTTTATTACGTTGGATCTTCTTTGTGCTGGTCATGGCCATCGGTTTGTCAAGGATTGTCGTTCTAGTGATCTTTTTATAAGCGACGAGCTTCTGATTGATATCGTGGATGATCTGTTCGATTTCACCACGGACTTCAGGACTGTCAAGGGCTTGGTCCTTGAAATATTCTTCACTAGGATGGATGACGGCTTCGATTCCTTCCGCTTTCAGGTCTTTTTTCTCCATGTATCCGCGGATCAGAATCTGGTCGATCTGTGGATATAGCTGGAACAAGTCCTCGATTTCTTCCGGATAGACATTCTTGCCGCCTTCCGTGACGATTAGGTTTTTTGCACGGCCTTTGAGGTATAGATATTTTTCCTTGTCCATGGAACCGAGATCTCCGGTCCTGAGGTATCCGTCATCCGTAAACAGTGCTTTCGTATTCGCTTCGTCCTTATAATATCCTTTACAGATGTTCGGCCCTTTGACCAGCACTTCCCCTACGCCGAACAGATCCGGTTCATCAATTTTCATGTCGACCAACGGGAAACACATCCCCACCGATTTGATTTTGAACTTGCTGATTGGGTTCAGGGTAAGGATCGGACTTGTTTCGGTCAGCCCATAGCCCTGTATGAAATCAAGTCCAAGTTGCTGGTACTGGTGGAATACTTTGGGAGAGAGAGGTCCTGCGCCGCAGATGCATATCCTGTTGTGGTCCATTCCCAAGCCAGAAAGCAACGCCTTGAACCACCGTCGTCCGGGGTTGATATGAAAGGTCTTTTTTAAAATTCCATTGATCCACATGAGTGAACGGATCAACGCATAGGCGAACCGTCCCCTCTCCCTGACTTTCTTCATGAGACCGGCGAGGAGCTTATTGTAGAGGAGGGGAATTCCCATGAAGATCGTCACCTGTCCCTGCTTCATGTCATTGAGCATCCTGCTCACAATGATCCCGTGTCCGAACACACATTCAGCGCCATGCTTGATCGCCTCAAGGAATACCGCCGTGCAGCAATAGCTATGGTGCAACGGAAGAAGCGCGTAGAGCACATCTTTTTCGGTGACATGGAGGAATATCCCGTCACAAGCTTGGAATACATCGCTGACGATGTTCGCATGGGTGAGCATCGCACCCTTTTCATTGCCGGTGGTTCCGCTGGTGAAAAGTATCGCGGCGAGATCGTCGCAAGTACAACGTGGCGGCTCATGGATAGTTTTCGGCTGGATATCCATAATGGAGGGACACCTGTCGCTATGACCTTTGAGAGTGAACGCACCTTTGAGCATCCTGAACCATGATTCATCGTCGGGAATCCTTTGAATCACGTCAAAGTCGCCGAAAAGGAATGCGGCTTCACAGAAACAACTCAACGTCGTGACCCGGTTCTGTGGCATCTGGTTGTCCAAGGGCACTACGACTCCTCCGGCGAACATGACCGCCAGGTACGCAAGTCCCCATTGAGGGGAATTCTTCCCATTGATGATCACCCTGTCGCCTTTCTTGAATCCCGCTTCCTGCAAATAGCCGGAGATTCTCAGCAAGTGGCCGTGGACTTCCTTGTAGGACATCGTCTTGCGTTCTGGATCAAAGGTCGTAAAGCAGTTTCTCTCTGGAAAACGACTGAGGGAAATTTCAAAAAGCTCAGGAATCGTCGGCCATTCCCCTGTGAACAGGGAGCCCCGGTAAATATCTAATTCTTCCCATGAATGCTTCATCGGCGTATAATCCTCTATATTCATGTCTGCGAACGTATGGTATGTTCTAACTATCGTATAACGTCCAGTGTTTCTTATTTCAATTTTTACAGAATATATGACGAATGTCAATAACAGATTAATTTATTCTTAAACAAAGAAATATACTTATAGTAAATTATTACTATTAGTCCGTGTGGTTTGCTTTTAGTTTGCGTCCCGTACTTTCAATGCCGACTTTCTGGCTGGAAACAAGCGTCGGCACCTTCAGTTTGCCTGGCGGGGCTTATGTCGAGGTTCTCGCGGAGGTCGTGGATGTGGAATGGACGCGGCATGATCACAGTAGCCGGATTTCTTGGTCGCCACTATGCTGTCATATTCGGTGGATGGGGGAACTCCTTTGTACGGGGGCGATGCCGGCATCCCGTGGGATTCCTGAATGTAAAAGTATTCATGAAAATGGAAATGCGGAGGGATGGTTCCCTGCTGCCGCATGCTTATCTGATCGGCAGATGGGCGGGACGGGTATGGTGTTTTTTTATAAACTATGAATTGATTGTCTAGTGTTCTGCGATTTTGCCCATGGATATTTCTGAGGTGACTGTCCATAAGGCGATATACGATAATGCGCTCGGCGTTCTTCTCCTGGCGGAGGCGTTATGAACGGGACCTCGCCGGGTATGTCGTTGGCTAGGTTGCCCATATCAATGTACGACGACCTCCATGACTGGGTACGCTTTCTCTCTGCGTCTGGTAGAGACTTGGCATTTCTTCTGCCGACTGGGAGAGTTGCCGATGCGGTGGCTTTCTCAATAATCAGCGTGGAAAGAATCTGGTATCGTCATTGATGGACAGAATGTCGGGATAGACGACGTCCGAGAGCCTGGTCAGCTTTGGGACATCGTTGCTTCCGGATAGGACCGCCACGATATAGCCGGCCTTGCCCCGGCGGGCGAACAGCATGTCCGTATCGGTGTCGCCGACAACGGCTACCTGCCCGGGAGAAAGTCCCGTCATACGGCAGAACTCATGAAACGCTTCTGGGTGAGGCTTTCGTTTCACCTCATGGTCTCTGGTTGCGATGAAATCCACAAGCGACGCCAGCCCCATATGGGAGAGAAACACTTCGCAAGATTCCGCAGTGTCGCTGGTGATGATTCCGATACGGTACCCGTGGTCTTTCAGTCGAGTGAATAACGCAATCTGCGGAGCAAAATCCATGGACTCCAATGTGCGACTGATTTGTTTCTGAGTATTTCTCAAAGCTTTCTTGTATAGCATGGGGACGATGAACAGGTTGATGCGGTGTCTGACGCAGAAGCCGAACATCTTGAGAAAGGTCTTGCAATGATTGTGCGTGAACACCAACCCGTGAGGGTTCACCCCTGTCGGCGTGATTCCCAACAAGGAAAGAAAGCTGTCGTGCAGCTGAGGGGTGTCTTCTTTCCCCAACGCCGTAAGTACGGCGGACACAGTGGAGCTCAGGACGTCCCTCCAGACAAGCCGGTAGTTGAACAAGGTTCCGTCCTTGTCGAAAATGACCCCTTTGAGTTCTTGGCCGTACAGCCGTGTGCGTTTCATGGAAACAGGATACGGGAATTCTTCCTGTTTGCCTATAGGGTGGCTTTCTGGTATGATCCGTATTTGACTTGGAAAGCCTGAAAAGGAGATGTCGGATGGAAAATGTATTCGCTGAACGGATAGTTGCCAGGACCTTGCGTTTTCGGGATGAAGTCGAACGGCTGCGCTTTACGTTCGACGGAGTTGTGTATGATCCCTTGGTATACGCTTGGGAACCCCACCGGCAGTATCTTGAACGCTATGTCCACGCCGACGTTCCCATTTTTTTCTTGGGGATGAATCCTGGCCCATTTGGTATGGCTCAGACCGGAGTGCCGTTTGGGGAAGTCAATGCAGTCCGCTCCTGGATGGGGATAGAAGCCCCTGTTTCTTCCCCTTCCATCGAACATCCTGGTCGCCCGGTAACTGGATTTTCCACGACGCGCAGCGAGGTCAGCGGTAAGCGGCTGTGGGGGTTGATGTCCGACCGGTCCGAAACTGCTGAACGGTTTTTCGCCAGTCATTGTGTGATGAATTATTGTCCTCTTGTGTTTCTCGATAGCGGCAGCCGTGCGAAGAATGTGACGCCCGACAAGCTCCCCAAAGAGGAACAACGGGCAATGGAGGTTCTTTGCGACGGCTATCTGAAGGATGTATTGTTGCTTGTCGCCCCCAAATATCTGATCGGCGTAGGTAAATATGCCCAGCGGAAGCTGGAGAAAGCCGCTGGAGAGCTTCAAAGTTCTGGATACGGTCCGTATACGGTGGGTTCGATTATTCATCCAAGTCCCGGCAATCCGCAGGCAAACAACGGCTGGGCTGAAAAAACAATCGAACGTATGGAAAATCTGGGGGCTTGGTAATGGATGCGAGTGGGGAACAGGTGGACTCCCCGCTGTTTTCGTATCCCTTGTGAAGCTGTGCGATGTAAAAAAATACGAATGTACACGAAATCTTTGGCTTGACAATGGTAAAATCCCTATTCTTGTCGTTTTTAGCACTCGACACCGTGCGTTGCCTTTGCTATGCTATTCACTATGTTGCCTAGTTCGATCACTCAGGAAGCATTTGCGAAAATCAATGTGCATCTGGCCGTTTCCGCCAGACGTGAGGATGGGTATCACGACTTGTCCTCGCTTTTTCAACTGATATCCTTGCATGACACAGTCAGTGTGGCGGTCAGCGAGGCTCCTTGTTTTTCCTGCGTCGTCAGGGGGCTGGAGGGAATTTGTCCGTCCGAGGATAATTCCATGAGCAAGGCCGCACGGCTGTGGTGCCAGTGTGCGGGTGTTTCCTGCGCCGTCGTCGTCGACTGCATGAAAAGAATTCCTGTGGAGGCTGGTCTCGGGGGTGGTTCTTCTGACGCCGCGGCAGTATTGTGTGCGCTTGAGTCCTTGTTTCCCGAGAAAGCCGTTGGGGCTCGGAAACTCATGGCTTTGGGGCTCCGACTGGGAAGTGACGTTCCTTTCTTCCTTTGCGGCTCGACTGCGGCATGGGGGCGGGGGAGGGGGGAATGGCTGACTCCGGTGGCTACACCGTCAGAATATCACGTTCTGGTTGTGATGCCCCGTTCGTTCAGTGTATCGACGGCAAATGCATTCGCCGCGCTTGACATGTTGCGGGCTGGAGGCGTTGGTGGCTGTCCAGCAACCGAGTTTTCAGTTCAGGATATTGCGTGCATATATGGGAAGCCGTGTGCGACCTGGCCGTTTTTCAATGATTTTTCTCAGGTCATCGGACATGAGGATTTCTATTCTGTGCTTGACGCCGCCTGCAAGGCGGTGGGAAATACATTTGGATCACTTACAGGCAGTGGGGCGGCCTGGTATGCGGTAAGTCTGGATAACGAGGCGCTTGACGCCGTTTGTCTGGCTGTTGCAACTGAGTTTGGGGATGAAGTCTGTACTTTCCGTGCAAAAATGTTGTGCAATCAACTTTGCGATGGTACACTGTAACCGCTATAGAATGATAATGAAATCGTTTACAGCGGAATATGTGTGCATGTCTCTGTAATTGCGTAGGGGGAATGATGGAGATAACGGATATTAGAGTAAGAAAGGTACAGGATGAAGGAAAACTGAAAGCCTATATCACTGTGACTTTTGATAAGGAATTCGTTGTACATAACATCAAGATAATCGACGGACACAATGGGGCTTTCATTGCCATGCCGAGTCGGTTGACGAAAAGTGGCGAGTACAAGGATGTCGCACACCCGATTAATTGTGATTTTCGTGAGAAATTGCAAAATGCAATCATGGAGGCTTACGAAAATGCCTCTGAGCCTGTTGACATGGGCGAAGACTAAACCGTTTTACTTGGTGCGGGATGGGTACATTCTCTCCGCATGAATCTTGTTCTCGTTTTGAGTTTTTTTTCATTGAAACACCAGGAGTCCTGTTGGTTTGCTATTGTGCAAGCCCGTGGTTTCGTGTAGAATACCGCAGCATGCATTCTTGTGATGCCACAGTGTAGGGAAGTCGCCAAGCGGTTAAGGCTCCGGTTTTTGGTGTCGGCATACGCAGGTTCGAATCCTGCCTTCCCTGTCCCCAAGTGTCATGGACACTTGTATCCCATGGTAATTGGATGTTCCGTCCTTATCGGGCTGAATAATCCCAATGAGAGTAACAGGAGTTTCAGAATGAGTGAAAAGAAGCTTTCCGCCCAGTTCAGAACCGAAGATTTTGGTTCTGCCGGTTCCCGTCGTGTTCTTCGCAGCGGCCGTATTCCCGCCGTTATCTATGGCAAGAACACCCCGGTGCATATCACCCTTGATGCAAAAGAGTTCGAAAACAAGATGAGGCATTTTTCTGAAACTACCTTGTTGACGATTTCCGCTGGTGACAAAGAGTTCGACTGTCTGATGAAGGACTTTCAGGAAGATCTGCTGCGTGGTGCCATCAGGCACGTTGATTTTTTTGAAGTAACTCGTGGGCAGGTTTTGCGCACTCATGTCGGTATTACTTTGGACGGAACTCCCGCGGGTGTTCGTGATGGTGGCGTGTTGGAGCAGATTCTCCATGAAATTGAAATCGAATGTCTGCCTAAGGATTTGCCTGAAGTCCTTATTGCTGATGTATCCGGTCTGAAAATCAATGAAAGCCTTCAGGTCGGTGCCTTGGCGATTCCTGCTGGCGTCAAATTCTTGATTGACCCCGATTCCACCGTTGCCACGGTCAAGTCCATCAAGGAAGAAGCTCCCGCTGTTGAGACTGACGCCGCGGCTGAAGCGGAGGTTACTACCGGTGCCGCTGCCGCCGACGCGGACAAGGATGAGAAATAAGGATTCGGAGGTGTATTCTGTTTTGTGTATTTGGATTGGGTAATCCTGGTACGGCATACGAGCACTCCCGCCATAATGTCGGTTTCGACGTTCTTGAGCGAACAGCAGCGTTTTTTCAGGTTACACTGAAAAAACGCTGTTTTCGTTTATACCGAGAGTCCGTTGGACAATCACGTGCAGGAGAGTTCCGTTTGGTTCAGCCGCTGACGTTCATGAACAACTCTGGCGACATCGCAAAATATTTCACTTCCTGTGCGGTTGACGATATGATTGTCGTTTGCGACAATCTTGATTTGCCCGCGGGACACGTACGGATAAGGAAGGGAGGTTCCTCTGCTGGACACAATGGGCTGAAATCCATGATAGGTGGATTGGGTTCGGCGGAATTCATCAGGATATATATTGGCATTGGGCGTCCAGGACCGGATCATACTGTGGTCGAGCATGTATTGCAACGTCCCGAACCCGGAGAAGGGCGCGAAGCCTTGGAGGCGGGGATCTCCCGTGGTGCGGAGGCTTTGGAGGCGTTGTTGAACGGCATGCCTTTGCAGGAGGCGATGGTTGAATTCAATCGGAAAGTCCATCAGAACTGAATTGACGGCTTTTTTTGAAACATACGCCATCGATTTTCAAGATGGAATTCTCGTTGCGTTTTCAGGGGGAAGCGACTCCCTGGGGTTGCTGTATGCGCTGTCGTTCATCTTGCCCCCGGGAAAATTGCGTGCGGCTTACGTAAACCATCGGCTTCGGGCTGAAGATGAGCTTGCCAGGGAGCGCGAGCGTAATAGATTGAACTGCGAAGCTTTGGGCATTCCCTTGTCCCTACTTGATCTTGGCGTCGGACAGGTGGCTAGGGAGTCCGGCCTGCGAGGGGCGGGCACCGAGGATGCTGCGCGAGTCCTGCGCTACCAGGCGTTGGAAGATGAAAGACGTCGTCTTGGATTTGGGTATATCGCTACGGCCCATACTTCTGACGATCAATTGGAAACATTGCTGATGCGGTTGTTGCAAGGTGGAACACTGTCCTCCATGAAGGGGATAGTTCCTAAAAATGGTTGTATCATCAGACCCGCCCTCCGTTTGACGAGGGAGGATCTGCGGACGGATTTGCGGATGTCCGGGTTGTCCTGGGTAGAGGATTCAACCAACGCCGCCGATACCTATCTGCGCAACAGGATTCGCCATTCCATAATTCCCGCCGTACTTTCCGTATTTCCATCGGCGAAGGAGTCGGTCTGTTCGTTCGCGGAAAGGGCTATCCCCGCCATGGAGTATCTGGAACTTGCGTCCGCTTCCGTCGAGCCATATATCCATCAGGATTCTGGTCGTGTCGTCGCCGACTACCGGGCGATTCAACGGCTGCCGGAATATCTCAGAATTGTCGCCGTCTATCGGATGTGGAATCTATTGCAAAAAGGAATGTTTGCCCCGTTGCGGTATGAAATGGCTTCCAGAGTAGCGGCGATGTTCTCAAATGATAATACTGACGAAAAAAATAGTATGATCTGCAGTTGTGGGACTGTCGTTGAGAAAGTCGCAGACCATATCATTTGGATTCGCTCGGAGAATTTCAGCACCTGTTTCTACGTATTTCCCATTGATTTGTCTGCGGATGACTGCGTCGTGCCGCTCTGTAATGGATTCGTGCTGGAGCGTACTATGAAAAATATCGATTCATGGTTGGCGGAAGCCCCGTTTGATATATATATTCCAGAAGACAGACTCGTTCCTCCATTGGTCGTAAGGACTTGGCGGGACGGCGATTCCATCCAACTCTCCGATGGTACGAAGTTGGTTTCCAGGCTGATTGGACAATGGAAAGTGTCCGCTTCCGCAACAAATGAAATACCCGTATTGGAAGACCGCGATGGTTTGGTCGCGGTAATGGGAAAGGCCTGGGGCGGACGGGATCGTCTGGCCAAGCGTTTTAAGGCCAGTCCCCTTGCCCGAATCGGATTATCACATTATAGTGTGGTGAAAAGGAATGAATGCAGTGAACAATGACGACAGATTCGATCCAAATCGCCCGGATGACGATAAGGATACGAAGCATACCGATGGCCGGAAGGCTTCCGACAGCCAGCGGTCTGACAATCCATTCTTCAGTAGGGATGACAAAAGCAATCACGATTCGAACAATGATTCGTCGAGGAAAGACTATTGGAGATCCAATGACAATAGTGGCCCGCAGCGGCCGCGCGGTCCACAGAAAAGTGGCAATCCCCTGCAGCCTGGGAAGAATCGTATAGCGCTGATCGTATTCGTCGTTCTGATCGCTACGTTCGTTTTCATGTTGCTTGGAGAGCCTGGAAATACACTTCAGGAAGTTCCGTATACGACTTTCCTGAAGTATGTGCAGAATGGGCAGGTCGCTTCCGTCGAGATTGAAGAGAGCTCACTGATTAAGTTTACGTTGATTAATTCTGTAAGCGCCCGTGCGAGAATCCCATATTTTGACGAGAGCTTGCTCAGTACGTTGCAACAATATAATGTCACGGTCACCGGTACCGTGAGAAACATCTCCTTCCTTCAGATTCTTTTGCAGATGGTGCCTTGGATTATTTTCCTCGGCTTCTCCATCATGCTGTGGAGGCAGGCTAGCGGTGCGAATGGAAAGATGATGTCTTCGTTGGGCAAGAGCCATGCGAAGGAATATATGGACACCGACGTGAAGATTACGTTCGCTGATGTCGCCGGGCAGAAGGAGGCGAAGTACGAACTCCAGGAGGTCGTTGAATTCCTCAAGCATCCGGCCAAGTTCCAGCAAATCGGGGCCCGTATTCCCAAAGGAGTCCTGCTGGTCGGCCCTCCCGGAACAGGCAAGACCTTGCTCGCCAAGGCGGTGGCGGGGGAGGCCGGCGTTTCTTTCTTCCACACCAGCGGTTCCGATTTCGTCGAGATGTTCGTGGGCATGGGTGCCGCTCGCGTCAGGGACCTGTTCGAGCAGGGCAAGAAGAACGCTCCCTGCATCTTGTTCATCGATGAGTTGGATGCGGTGGGCCGTACCCGTGGCAGCGGGCTTGGCGGCGGGCATGATGAACGGGAGCAGACCCTGAACCAGATGCTGGTGGAGATGGATGGCTTCGAGACCGCCAACGGCGTCATCGTGATCGCCGCGACCAACCGTCCCGATGTCCTTGACCCCGCTTTGCTCCGTCCCGGGCGCTTCGACCGGCAGGTCGTAGTCGATCTTCCAGATATCCAGGAGCGCGAGGACATCCTCAAGATACACTGCAAGAAGGTGAAGCTTGAATCCGATGTGGACCTTCATCGGATCGCCCGCGCTACGCCGGGTACTAGCGGCGCAGATCTCGCCAACCTTGTGAACGAAGCGGCTTTGTTTGCCGCCAGGGAAGGTAAGGAAACTGTGTCGATGTCCGATATCGAGCAGGCTCGTGACAAGATTCTGCTTGGCGTCGCACGTGAAAGCCGTTTCATGACCGAAGAAGAAAAACGCGCTACGGCGTACCACGAAGCCGGGCATACATTGTTGCACTATTATCTGAAACATCTCGACCCATTGCACAAAGTGACGATTATTCCCCATGGGCGTGCGCTGGGACTGACGATTAGTCTGCCGGAAAGGGATGCCTATACAAAGAACCGCAGCATGCTGATGGACTGGATCAAGGTCTGTATGGGTGGGTATGTCGCTGAGGAGCTTGTCTCTGGTGAAACCACCACGGGGACTAGCAACGATATCAAGCAGGCCACAGAGGTGGCCCGCCGCATGGTGACTGAATGGGGTATGAGTGATTTGGGCTTCGTTTCCTATGGAAAAGAGGATGAACCGTTGTTCTTGGGACGCGAGATCGCCCAGCACAAGGATTATTCGGAAGAGACGGCGAAGAAGATTGATTCCGAGATTACGAGGATTCTTTCTGAAGCGATGTCCGAGACCAGGGCGATTCTGTCCGAACACCGTGATCAGCTTGACAAGATTACCGAGGCGTTGGTCGAGCATGAGACGCTTGATGATCTGCAAATCAGGGAACTGCTCGGACTTGAAGCCGTTGAGAGCGCCACAAACCTTACATGACGATTTAGGAGCAATATGTCCAAGGATTCACGTTTTACGCGCAACTTTTGTATTATCGCCCATATTGACCACGGCAAGTCGACGCTTGCGGACCGTTTCATTGAGAAGGCCCGTCTGGTAACAAGCAGGGGACCCGCTCAGGCTCAGATATTGGACAACATGGATATCGAACGGGAAAGGGGTATCACGATCAAGAGCCAGGCCGTTACGATTCCCTATATCGCCGCCGACGGCAACAAGTATGAGTTGAACCTTGTCGATACTCCGGGACATGTGGACTTTTCATATGAGGTTTCCCGCGCCATCAGCTCCTGCGAGGGTGCGTTGTTGTTGATTGATGCCTCGCAGGGTGTCGAAGCCCAAACGCTGGCCAATCTCTATCTCGCCATGGAGCACAATCTGGAGGTCATCCCGGTCATCAACAAGATTGACCTTCCTAGCGCCGATATCCCTTCCTGTCTGCACCAGATCGACCATGACCTGGGACTTGACCCTGATGCTACGGTATTGGTCAGCGCAAAGACCGGAGAGGGCGTGGACTCGTTGTTCGAGCAGATCGTCCAGTTGATTCCCCCTCCGTCCGGCGACCTTGACGTACCGTTGCAGGCCTTGATTTTCGATTCCCATTACGATCCGTACCGCGGGGTCGTCGTTCACTTCCGGTTGTTCCATGGAATGGTCAAGGAAGGGGACGATATCCAGTTCATGCACAGCAAGGCGACCTACAAGGTGGAGGAAGTCGGCATATTCCAGCTTGAGTTGGTACGGACCGGCAGCTTGCAGGCCGGGGACGTCGGCTATTTTATCGCTGGAATCAAGACCATTGGCGATATTCGCGTCGGAGATACGGTTACTCTCCTCTCGAATCCCGCGGCGGAAGCGCTCGCTGGATTCAAGGACGTCAAGCCTGTGGTGTTCAGTTCGATTTATCCAGTGGATACCAACGACTACGAAGAATTGCAGGCCGCCATTGAGCGGTTGAAACTCAACGACGCTTCCTTGGTGTATGAGAAGGATTCTTCCGCCGCGCTGGGCTTCGGATTCCGTTGCGGTTTCCTTGGATTGTTGCATTTGGAGGTGGTGCAGGAACGTATCGAACGGGAGTTCGACCTTTCCATCGTATTCACCAGCCCTTCGGTAAAGTATATCGTCCATATGAAGAACGGCGAGACGTTGAACATAGACAATCCATTGGACTATCCCGATCCCATGAGGGTAGACTCCGTTGAAGAGCCATATATTCAGGCGAACATCATTACCCCGACGGCCTATGTAGGGGGAATCATCACCCTGTGCATGGAGAAGCGTGGCGTCCAGACCGGCATGAACTACCTCGATGAAAAGCGAGTGGAGATGATCTATGAAATGCCGCTCGCTGAGGTTTTGTTCGAGTTCTATGACCGGCTGAAGTCTATTTCCCGTGGATATGCGTCGTTCGACTATCAGGTCATCGGCTATAAGACGACCGACTTGGTGCGAATGGACGTACTTGTGAATGGAGAGCCTGTCGATGCGCTGAGCCAGCTCGTATTCAGGGGAAACGTTCAGGCGCGTGGGCGGATGGTCTGTGAACGCCTGAAGGATGAAATTCCCCGGCAGCAGTTCAAGATTCCTATTCAGGCCGCCGTTGGCGGCGGTATCGTCGCCAGGGAGACGATCAGCGCCTTCCGCAAGGATGTCACTGCTAAGTGCTACGGCGGCGATATCAGCCGCAAGCGGAAGCTTTTGGAAAAGCAGAAGGAAGGGAAGAAGCGGATGAAGATGGTCGGAAACGTCGAGATTCCTCAGCAGGCGTTCCTTGCGGTGCTGAAAAGCGATGAGAAGAATTCCTGAAGTTGTTTCATTTTTCGGTTTGAGACAGTTTTTGCAATACGTGGAGCTATCGTGGGGTACGGGTTATTCTGCGATAGCTTTTTTTTAATATCCTATCAATATATAGTATTTTCTTTTCCATCTAATAATTCTTTCCTAATATTTTTTTTTCTTGCGTTTTTTTTCTTTTGTGCTAGAATGTGCTAAGAAATAGTTAAGGTGCGATAGGTGTTTTCAGTTTTGACGGAAACATCGTCGGAACTGCCGGACATGTTTTCATCCCGTAGGATGCAAAAGTGTTTTGTGCAGGCAGCCGCTGATGTGTATGTCTGAAAAGTATATTCAATTTTATGGAGGCTTGTATGAAAAAGCTTGTATGTGTCATGATGTTTTTTTTGATTGTCATTACTCTTCCCTTGTTCTCCGCCGGTACAAGCGAAACTGTATTTCCCGACCCGGAAAAGACGATTACCATTGTAGTCCCCCATGCCGCGGGAGGTGGTACCGACCTGATTTTTCGTGCGTTGGTGGAAGAGATGAAAAGGATCTCCGGACAGAATTTCATCGTGACAAATATCACCGGAGCCGGTAGTGCGACTGGTACGAACGAAGTTGTCAATGGTTCTGCTGACGGGTATACCATGCTTGGTGCGGGGACCCATACTACCGCGGCTACTATGCAGGGGCTTACCGAGGGATATAAGGCTCTGGACTATATCGTCGCTTTGAACTGGGATCCGTTCATCATTGCCGTGCGTAACGACAAGCCTTGGAGAACTTTGAAAGAGCTTGAGACCGCCGCAAAAGCGAATCCTGGCAAACTCTCCTTCGGTAACGCAGGAATGGGCGGAGCGACTGGAGTGGCCTGTGTCGGGATGAACCTTGCTTTTGACAAGGTGTTCAATGTTACGCCATTTAACGGTGGCGCGGATTTGATTGCTTCCGTTCTCGGAGGACATTGCGATGTAGGTATCTTCAGCCAGTCCGAAGTCAAGGCCAATATGGATTCCCTCCGCCCCTTGGCTATTCTCGGCGGCGCCCATAGCACTATTCCTGAATTGTCCAGCGTACCGACTCTGGCTGAAGCGGGGTATCCTTCATTGAACATCCCAAGCGGGTCTTTCCGTTCTCTCATGGTTAAGAATGGAACTTCTGAAGAGGCGAAGAAATGGTTGGCGGATATCGCTGAAAAGGCTTTCAATTCAGATGGTTTTCAAAAATTCATGTCGTCCAACGGTCTGATTCCCGCGTTCCACAAGCTTGATGATTTTGCAGCTTATGATGCGACTATTATCGCTGATTATGAGCCGATTCTCAAGGAAGCCGGTTTGTACAAGCTATAATGGTACAAAGGACGAACAGTATGTTGAAAGACAGAAAACCAATTCCGATAGCGTTCTCCATGCTATCCATATTGTATTTTATCTATGTTGTCAGTTCCGGTAGCTCAAAAATGATTGGGGACGAAATCGGGGGAGATCCCGGCGGAATGGTTTTGCCGTTGTTCCTCTCCATCTTCATGTTCATCAGTTCTATGTATCTGCTTGTCACCGACAGGAAAGATGCAGGGGAACGGGATAAGATGAGTAGGGAGGAACGGCAGCTGTTCGTCCTGACTTTTGCCTTTGCAATTGGCTATATCCTGTTGACTAGGTTTCTGGGTTTCATTCTGTGTACTGTCCTGCTGCTTTTCTTTCTCTGTTTCGCGAACCTCCGGAGAGGAGTGCGAAAGGAAGATTGGAAAGCTGCGCTGGTCGGATGTGTTTCATCGGTCATTGGAATTCTTGTGGTGTATTCTTTGGGTAGGGTGATTACTCGTTCATTGCTGTTGGCCGCAAGAAAGGGAATCGTTCCTTCTTGGCTGGGGGCTTCAGGGACGACTTCCGCATTGAGCGTGCTTGTTGTCATTGTATTCACTGTCATCGCCATCTTGGTCTGCCGACGGTTTTGGGCTGCTGACTCTTCGCATGATTGTGGACATTCCAGTTGGTTCGCTGGGGTGATTTCAGTAACGACGACTGAGATTCTCTATATCATCTTCAAGCAGTTGTTCCTTGTCGAGCTCATCAAGGGACTGATTACCTGGTAGAGGAGGAAAAAAACATGGAAGTATTCTTGCAAGGCCTCTCCCAGGTCGCGAATATTTCAACTGTCCTCTGGATGGCTTTCGGATCCGTCCTGGGAATTATTCTTGGCGCATTGCCTGGATTGACCGCTACGATGGGCATTGCGTTGATCATGCCAATCAGTTTTCAGTTGCCAAGCGCCACTGGCATCGGTCTGTTGCTCGCTGTGTATTGCGGTGCTGTCAGTGGCGCGTCGATTCCTGCCATCTTGCTTGGTATCCCTGGAAATCCAAACGCTATCGCCACCGTCGAGGATGGTATCCTGATGACAAAGAAAGGAAGGGCGGGGCAAGCATTGGGTGGTGCGGTTGTTGCGTCCTTCATCGGCGGAATGGGGAGTCTCATATGTCTGATTTTATTCGCGCCGTTGATTGCCAAGCTGACATTGGCTTTTGGACCTGCTGAGAAAACGTCGCTGGCATTGGTCGGCCTGGTGGTCATCGCTTCCGTATCTGGGAAGAATATCATGAAGGGCCTGTTGATGGGTGCGTTTGGCATGGCGCTTGCGTTTCTTGGAACGGATCCGTTCAGTGGACAGCTCCGCATTCCGTTCTCCAGCCTGCTTGCCACGACGCCTCTTGCCAAAGGTCTGGATCTGACTTCGACACTTATCGGGTTGTATGGCGTCTCTCAGGTATTTTCAGAGATGAGGAAGATCAACCAGCCGAGGATTGAGGCTCGGAAGGTTGATATCGGTCACATTTTCCCTCCGCTGAAAAAGGTAGGGCGGATGTGGAAAATCATTCTCAGTTCTCTAGGAATCGGTACCGTTGTCGGCGCTATACCCGGGACGGGGGCTTCCATCGCCGTTTTCCTTGCTCGCAATACTGCGAAGAACATCTGCGATGCATCCGGTGGAAAACTCGAACCTCTTGGGAGTGGCTGCCTTGAAGGTGTTTTCGCTCCCGAAGTCGCCAACAACGCTGTTACTGGAGGTGCGTTGATTCCCGCGTTGGCTTTGGGAATTCCCGGTGACGCGGCAACCGCGGTCCTGATTGGCGCGCTGATGATCAAGGGGGTTACCCCGGGTTTTCAACTGTTTCAGCAGAATATGCCGTTGGTTTACGCGATATTCATTACCTTGTTCATTTCCAATATCTTCATGGCGACGTTCCAGCTCGCTGGAGTACGGCTGTATCCGAAAGTGCTTGGCGTTCCTTCCCAGCTGTTGCTGCCGTTGGTCCTTGTTCTTTCGTTCATAGGTTCCTATGCGATTGCGGGGCAGGCGACGAGCGCGGGTCTCTACAATATGGGTATCGCATTGGTGATGGGTTGGCTGGGATATATTCTCAAACGTGACGGATATCCTATTGCGCCGATTGTATTGGGATTGATCCTCGGAGGCATGTTTGAGGAAAATTTCCGTCGGGCGGTAAAGCTTGCCGGTGGAAATTATTTTACATTCTTCACAAAACCGATTTGTTGGATTTTCATTATTCTGGTGATTCTTTCGGTTGTTCTCCCCGCGGTTTCCAGGAAACGAAAAGAGAGGAAAGTCTGATATGAAGGTTTCGTTTCTAGGACGGCAAGGGAGCCTGCACAGCGAGAGATCGGGAAATACCTGTTTGCTGATTGAATCGGGCGGGATTCCTCTGCTGATTGACACAAGCGGTGCTCCCGCTCAATTGATTCGTCAGGCCGGCTATGATCCTATATGGCTCGAGATGGTGATTCTGACGCACAGTCATGTTGACCACCTCTATGGATTACCTTCTTTGCTTCACAACCTTTGGTTGTTGAAACGAACCGCTCCTTTGCGGATAGTCGGCAATGCCGAGACGTTGGAAAAGGCGAAGGCTCTTTGTGATGTGTTCGGCATTAGGGAGAAACCGGGGATGTTTCCGCTTCGATGGGAATCTGGTGTCGGACGTCCTTTGTATCTGTCGGATTCATTGCAGATTCAGCTTTTTGATGTTGACCATGGTGTCCCGACGTGCGGAATATCCTGTACCGATGGTTCTGTGAAGTTCGCATATACGGCCGATACACGTCCCCTTTGTACGGTTCCCCTTGAAATGTTTCATGCCGACTTGTTGGTTCATGAGGCGGGCGGCGTTGAACAGGATGAACCGAAATTAGCGCAAGGAGGGCATAGTAGCGCAAGACAAGCTGCATTGACCGCGGTGAAGGCCCAAGCCGGACGTTTGCTGCTCTGTCATATTCCATTGTCCGAAACGGCATGCGCTGCGATTCTGTCGGAGGCCGTCGGCATTTTCCCCAACACCGGTTTGCCCGATTTGTTCGTTCCTTATGAGCTCGGTTGATAAGGGCACGACGCCGTGCGGCCCGCGCATGATATATGCCGGGGCGTGTGGCCTTTGGTGAAAAAAATTACAAACAAACTATTTCCATTTTGTGAGACTCGGAGTATGGTTTTTCCCATGGAACGTAAAAAACTTATATTTATCATTGGTTTGCTGTGTCTGTTTGTCTTGGCTAGCGCATGCGCTGCGTCTTTGGATGCGATTGTCGGAGTCTGGAACATCGAAGTCGATACGCCGGTAGGCCACAAGACCGGTCAGGTGACGGCTGATTGGAATGATGCGGGCGTTTTGGTCGGTACGCTAACTCTGTTCAACAATGCGACGCCTTTCACCGACGGGACATTCGACGGTACGAAGTTTTCATTTTCCGGCAAGATCAAGATGTCCATTTTCAAGATAGACTATCAGGCTACCGGCACATTGCGTGGCGATGACGTCGCCGCGGTTGCAAATACAAAGTTCGGCGATATGCGGATAGTAGGGAAACGACAGGCTGAAGCTGGAAAATAATGTATTTGTCAGTTGTTTTGCCGGGTATGCCGATGTATACTTGTGCAGAATCCCGTTGGTTTGGATTCTAGGAGGATGATGATGGTTTCAAAGCGACCTTTTGGTACTACCTCCGCTGGCGAGGACGTCTATCTCTATACTTTGATAGCCGGACCGTATCGGGCCGACGTATGTACGTTCGGTGCGACCTTGCAGGCGTTTCATGCGCCCGATTCACATGGCGCGGTAAATGATGTCGTACTGGGGTACGGTAGTTTGGAACCTTATACGCATACTACGACGTATTTCGGAATGACCGTCGGACGTTTCGCCAACCGTATCGCGAAGGGGCGTTTCTGCATCGATGGCGCGTTTTACCAGGTAGAGACGAACGATGGCGGGGTGAACAGTCTCCATAGTGGCCGTTCTGGTTTTAGTTTCCGCGTCTGGCATGCGGAAACGTTCGAAGTCAGCGGCATGCCCGGTCTCATGTTGAGTTTGCACAGCCCCGACGGTGACGGAGGTTTTCCCGGCGCCGTCACCGTCGCAGCCAGTTATCTGCTGAAGGACGATGGTGAGCTGGTCATCTGCTATGAAGCTTCCGCCGACAAGCCGACCCCGTTCAACATGACCAATCATTCCTACTTCAATTTGGCGGGCGCGGCGAGCGGCACGATCCTGGAGCATGAGGTCGGCCTGTCCTGCGACAGATATCTTCCTGTCGATTCCGCCTTGATTCCTACGGGCGAGGTGCTTCCCGTCGCTGGTACTCCGTTCGACTTCATGTCCTCGAAGCCTATCGGCCGCGATATCGGCAAAATCGCCGGTAGCGGCTATGATCATTGTCTGATTTTGGCGGATGAGCGGTCGGGGCTCAAGGAATTCGCCCATATCGTGGAGCCTGTGAGCGGACGGACGCTTTCTGTCAAGACGACGAAACCCGCGGTGCAGTTCTATACGGGGAATTTTCTCGATGGCTCTGAGGATGGAAAAGGGCATGTGCGATATAGTCGGCACGCCGGGTTCTGTCTTGAAACGCAGTTTTATCCCGACGGTCCGAACCATGCCGGTTTCCCAGACTGTATTTTGCGTCCAGAGCGGACATACAGGCACACGACGATCTACACGTTTGGATGCAAGTAATTTCCGACTGGCGCCCGTAATGGGACGAGATTCCTTGTCTTTTCCGAAGGAAGACTGATTTTGCTGGAGGTCAGCGGAGGGCTTGGACAGGCTTCCCGCTGATTTTTTTGTATCTGGGAGTGACTGCCGTTATCGGTGGCGTCCGTTGAATCAGCCGATATCGGCGGGAGTCTGTGCTTTGTACCCCGTGGATGGAAAAATATGCACCGATTGTCGGGGATGGGAATAAGAAATTAAGAAGGAGATCAGGACTATGAAGGATGTAAAGATAATCGGCATCACTGGGGGATCCGGATCGGGAAAATCGACGATTGTACGGAAAATCTCGGAAGTGTGTTCCGATTTTGTCTTTATCGCGCAGGATAATTATTACCGTTCTGCGGAATATATCAGCAATGAAAATATTACAGCCTTCAATTTTGACCATCCTGATGCTTTCGATACCGAGTTGCTTCACAGGCATCTTACATTGCTGAAACAGGGAAGGGCCATCGACATGCCTCAATATGATTTCGTCCATCACCGGCGGAAGGACGAGACGGTCAGGGTTGCGCCGCGTCCATTGGTCATCATCGAGGGACTGATGGTTCTGTATGACCGGCAGATTCGTGATCTGCTTGACCTGAAGCTGTATGTGGATACTCCCGACGACATCCGGTTCATCAGGCGTCTGCGCCGCGATATCAGCGAACGAGGGCGGACCGCCGAGTCGGTGATCACCCAGTATCTGGAAGTGGTCAGGCCCGGTCATTTCAATTTCATCGAGCCGACGAAGGAATATGCGGACTTGATTATTCCTGAAGGTGGCTACAATGAAAATGCGCTACAGGTATTGATTCCATTCGTCAGGGAGCTGTCGATGGATCTGTAGGGTCATTGTTCCTGTTTCTTTTCCGTCTCGGCTTATGGAAGATGATGTATGAATCCCGTATCTGTCGCCATGCGAAGCTGTCGGGGACGGGATCCGGACCTCCCATGAACGCCCTGTTGCAGCGGAGTATTCTTGCGATGCCGAGGACGGTTCCTTTCAGTATTCCATGTTTTTGTACGGCGTCGAGCATGTATGCGGAGCAGGTCGGGCTATAGATGCATGATGGCCCGATATACGGGGAGATGACGGCTCTGTAGATATGGACCGGTATGAGGAATATGTTTCTAGCCAGGCGTATGAATCGTCCCGATGTTCCTTTCATGGGGTAAGAATAATACCTTTTCTCCGTTCAGTACAATGCTTGCCTACGACAAGTCACGTGGTTATTCTTGCCACACCGAGAAATCCGGTGAAAAAACTGGACGGGTATTTGACTTAATCCATGGGAATATTGTATAGTGAGCCGAATTGTGATGAATTTATTGGAGGGATACGTATATGCCAGGTAATGTTTCTAAGAACGCACGACGTGAAGGTGAGAAAGTCCTGACCAGTCGCTGGGGCGGGGTCATCAAGATGAAATCCGTTTTTGAGAACGGCAAGCTCCGTCATGTCGCATATTGTGAGAAGAGCGGCAACACCGCGCGCAAGGCCAAGGATCTGATGTAATTGGTGTTCCTTGCCAATCATATGGAAGACCTGTGGCATGCCATGGGTCTCTTTTTATGTTCCTTCGGAATCTGTGGGGAAACTTTGTTTCTGCGCTTTGTGGTAAGCGTGGAAACATGAAAAAACCATGAAAAATTACTCTTTCTACGGTAAAAATGGAAAAAATGCCTTGTAATTTCTGTATCCAGTTTTTAGACTCTGTGTTATAGTAATTATGAATACGTAAAACAACACATGATAACGTCATGAGGAGGAAACACGTGAAACGTCTTTCAAAAACTATCTCTGCAGCGTTGCTGGTCGCCCTGTTGGCTTTTGCCCTCGTCGGTTGTCAAAGCACCGCGAAGGCTGAGCCAGAGGCTCCTGTAACTGTTGTGGTTCCAGCACCGGCTCCGGTTCCAGCACCCGCACCGGCTCCTGTAGTAGAGCCTACACCTGCACCTGCTCCGGTTGTCGAGCCTGCTCCGGCGCCCGCTCCTGTCGTGGAAGTAGCACAGGAAAAACCTGTTACAGCCACGATTAGCTATTATGGTTACCAGGCAACGGTGGAGTCCTATGATGGACAGGCGACGATCGTCTATCCTTCTTTCATCACCAATGAAGAAATCGCTGGTTTCGGCGCATATCTTGTCAAGCAGTACGGTTCTTGGCTTGAGGGAGTGACGTTTGATATCGGTAAGCCTGGTGTTCTGTCTCTTGTCTATCCGAAGGGGATTAGCAAGGACGACAGAGCCTATGCCATTGAAGTCGCGGTAGCCGCAGTCGCTGATTATGTCGAGGCCATGTTCGCATCGGCTTCTGAAGCGGTTGCCCCTCCCGTTGCGACTCCCGCTCCGGCTCCCGTCGTGGAAGTCGTGAAAGAACAGCCTGTCACCGCTACCGTCAGTTATAACGGGTATCAGGCTTCGATTGAGTCCTTTGACGGACAGACGACGATTGTCTATCCTTCCTTCATCACCAATGAGGAGATCGCTGATTTTGGCGCATATCTTGTCAAGCAGTACGGTTCTTGGCTTGAGGGTGTGACGTTTGAAATCGGGAAGCCTGGTGTCCTGACCCTGAATTATCCAAAGGGGATCAGCAAGGAAGACAGGGCCTACGCTATTGAAGTGGCGCTCAACGCGGTTGTCGATTATGTCGGGATTCTGTTCGCACCGGCGCCTGTCGTAGAAGCTCCTGCGCCCGCACCTGTTCCTGCCGTTGAACCTGCTCCGGTTGCAGAAGTTCCCGCTCCTGTCGTATATCCCTATGGCGTTACGATGATTGACAAGAATGAAGACGGCGCAAAGGAATTTGACCTGTTCGTCGTTCATACCAACGATGTACACGCCCGTATCGTTCCTGCCGACGGTGGCATGGGCTATGCCAAGCTCGCGACTTTGTTGAAGATGGGCAAGTCCATCACCGACAACTGGTTGTTGCTTGACGCTGGCGATGTCACTCATGGCACCAACTTGGCGAACATGTTTGAAGGCGAGACTGTCGGCGTTATCCTTGATATGCTTGGGTACGATGCGGTCGCTCCCGGAAACCATGATTTCAACTATGGTACTGCCCGTTTGGTCGAAGCTGCGGAAATCGCGGAAGAGAATGGATCCCTCAAGGTCCTTGCAGCCAACGTCGTTGATGAGAATGGATATTTCCTGTTCCAGCCGTATCAGCTGTATGACTTCAACGGCTTTACCGTGGCTGTCATCGGTCTGTCCACTCCGGATACGAAGACCAAGTCTCATCCGAAGAATACCGAAGGCGTAATTTTCATTGATCCTACCCAGCCAGACGTGCTTGGTGAAGCCCAGTGGGCTATTGACACCGCTCGTGAGCAGGGTGTTGATTTTGTCGTGGTACTCGGGCATATCGGGCTTGATCCCGATGGCGACTCTGGTTTGACCAGTGACAAGATCTGTGCGGCACTTAACGGAATCGACCTCTTTGTCGATGGGCATAGCCACACGACTCTGCCGGAAGGCAAGATCGTCAATGATACCCTCATCGTGCAGACTGGCGAATATCTGAAGAACGTTGGCGTTGTACAGATTCATGTCAAGAACGACAAGGCCACCGGCGTGTATCCGATGCTGATTCCTGCTGCTGAGGTTCTCGATCCTTCTACTTCCAAGCTTGCTCAGGCTTTTGGAATTACAGAAGTTCCCGATGATCCTGAAGTGCAGACGTATATCGACTACATGAACAAGCAGCTTGAAGCCAAGATGAATGTCGTTATCGCGAATGTTCCTGTCAAACTTGACGGTGCACGTGAAAACGTCCGCACCAAGCAGACCAACCTTTCCAAGATGATCTGCCAGGCCATGACTGAAGCTTCCGGTGCTGACTTTACGATCACCAACGGTGGTGGTATGCGTGCTTCCATCGAGGCTGGTCCTGTGACGATTGGTGATGTCAATAATGTTCTGCCGTTCACCAATACAATCGCTGTCGTAGAAGTGACTGGTGCCGATGTCTATGCTGCTCTTGAGCATGGCTACAGCCAGTTGCCCAATACCAACGGTGCATTCTCCCAGTCTGACTTGCAGGTCGTCTACAGCAAGTACTCTCCTGCCGGCAGCAGAATCAAGCGTGTCCTGCTCAATGGCAAGTTGATTGACAAGGCTGCTACCTACAAGTGCGCTACCAACGACTTCATGGCCGCAGGTGGTGACGGGTACACCATGTTTGGTAAGGTTATTCAGGAAGGCAAGCAGCTGAATGAAGTCTTCATTGACTATCTCTCAGCTCATTATCCTGCGAAATAACTTCGGTTGTTGAGATGGAAAAGGGTGGCTCTTCGGAGTCACCCTTTTTTTACTTGAATAACGGTTCGCTGACTACCTTGTCATCGGAGCCGTTATTCCTCGTAATAGCTTCACAGGAACATGAATATAATTACCAGTGTACTGTGAGGAGGCTTCCCGCCTTGTCTTGCATCCATTCTCCTTCGTTATGTTATGGATTGGACTGAGGGCCGTATCGCGATGATAGGGAATGTAAGGTAAAGAATTGGGTAAAAAAATAGTCCCTTACCTTGTAAGGAACTATTTAGCAAATCAATGCTCCCCCGGACGGACTTGAACCGCCGACAGGGTGGTTAACAGCCACCTGCTCTACCGACTGAGCTACAGGGGAATACTGCCCGTCATTACTGGCGAACGTTCGATAACATACCGTATTGTCCGGTTTGTGTCAAGAACCCTTGGGATTTTCATCAGACAAAGTACCATATGGCGGTTGTCAGCTGATTGAAAACAATTCCTCTCGGGAATGTCAAATGATTGTCCTAATTGCATAATCCGAGTATTCTAAAGAAAAAATACAGGGATATATATGAACAAACGTTGGTGTGCTTTGAAATTATGCATTCTCGCCGGGTGTTTGAGCGTTCTTTTGCTTTCTTGCGCCCAAGTCGCTGGTATGACGAAGAAGTCAAAAGCTCCGTTTACCTTGATGATCATGATGAACGGATCGGACTTGGAAAGCGAAAACAGTTGTGCCACGGATGATATGATGGAACTGATAGGAAGTGGATTCGACGCGGAGCGGTTGCAAGTGCTTCTGCTCACTTGCGGTACCTCTGAATGGCAGAATGGCATCATCCCGTCCGAGGTTCCTGTCATTTGGAAGGCCGGCGCCTCTGGCTTGGAAAAGTTGCTGGAGTACGCTGAACCTCTCAGCGTCGGTAATCCTGTGCTGTTGAGCTCCTTCGTCACCTATTGCTATGAGAATTATCCAGCTGACCGCTATGGTTTAATGCTCTGGAATCATGGCGGAGGTCCTCTCTTAGGGTATGGTTCGGATGAATTGTTTGATGATGATTCCCTGTTGCTTCCCGATATCGCGACAGCCTTGGCGTCCACACCGGCGGTTTTGACCCCGTTTGAATTCATTGGGTTCGATGCTTGTCTCATGGGGAATCTGGAAATTGCCCTTGTCCTTCAGAATTATGCCGGCTATCTGATTGCGAGCGAAGAAACTGAGCCTGGAACAGGATGGGATTACAATGTGTTTCGGATTTTGTCCGAAAATCCCACAATGCCGATCCCTCAGTTCTGCAAGCTGGTGGTGGACTCCTACATAGCAACCAACATGCCTTCAGATGAATTTCCGACAGGCGATACCGCGACCCTTTCTGTGATTGATTTGAACAAGGTGGAGGATGTCTCCACTGCGCTTGAGGCTTTGGCTCGCCGACTGTCGCCAGTGACTTTGGAGGATTATCCTTCACTCGCCCGCGCACGATATGGGCTTCGTAGCTTTGGAAGCGGGGGCCCGCAGTCCAGCGATGCCGACTTGATAGACTTGGGCGGCTTGGCGCGGCAGTTTGAATCTGATTGGCCTGAGCAGTGCTTTGCTCTTCATATGGCGGTAGAGGACGCCATCGTGTATTCCTCATCGACCGAAAACCTTATGGAGCAAGCGTCTGGACTTTCTGTCTATTTTCCTTTTTCGGAAAAGGAAGCCCTGTCTGATTATTTTGTATTGTATCGGTATCTTGATGTCTTGCCGGCCTATACTCAGTTCATTGAGGATTTTTCTACGATTCTCAGCGGCGTTCCATTGCATGACATTGAATTCTTCTGTATTGAAGAGGCCGATGACCTGTTCATCGGAATCGAACCGTCATCCTTGGAATATGTAGCGGAATTATATTTTGAGCTTTGGCAACAACAAGATGAATCCGAAGTCGACGGTACTTATTGGTATATTCAACTTGCCCAATTCCCTGTGGAGAGTGTATCGGAGGCTGGTGTCATAGAGAACCCGTTCCGAGATGCTTGGGTTACATTGGAGGACCAGTTCGTGTGTCTCTATATGCTCGACAGAACTCCTACCGGTACTCGCTACGCCATTCCCGCGTATTTGAATGATGAAGATGTAAATATCATCGTCGTATATGATGAAACATTTCCCGATGGTATAGTGATAGGCGCGGTTCCTGTAGAACAGGATGCATTTGCCATGCCTGCCCGTATCATGCTTCCTTTGCGTTCTGGTGATGTTATCCAACTACAATATCGGGCGCTATTGATGGCGGAAGACGACCGGGAGCTGACCGATGAGGAATATGCGGACGAGGTCTGGTATACCGGAGAACCAATTGTGCTTTCTGGACGCCCCGTCATGGGGACCTCGGAGGTAAACCCTGGAAAATATCGGTATTGTTATGTGGCGACCGACCTCCAGCAGAACCCGTTTGTGTCGGACTGTATCGCGGTGATGTTTGAACAGGTGGCGTCTTCGTTTGGCGATGTGGAAGGTCAGGGCGAGATCAACCACATGGATTAGTTTTTGTTGTTACCGATATTTTGAGAAAGGCCGTTTCAACAAGACGAAGAAACGGCCTTCTTGATTTGTTGCGGATGATTGGTTTTGCATCTTGAGTCATCAGCTGATGCCCATGACTGTGTATCCGGCGTCCTCGATGGCTTTGCGTATGGCGAAGTCATCAAGGTCCCTGTCATAGGACACCGTCGCAAGGTTTTTCTTCAGATCGACCTCGCAGGCCGCGCCCGCGATCTCGTTGACCGCGTTCTCGACGGTAACCGCGCAATGTTCGCAATGCATCCCCTCGATCCTGACGTTTTTCTTTCCCAGTACAGGCCCATCAAGCTTTTTCCTATTCTTGTCAATGGATCCGGATCCGCCGCCACAGCAACTGCCTTCACCCTTGAAATGCTTGAGGGAGCCTTTGACCGCGAAGAATATCAGGGCAAGCACAAGCAGCAAGATAATGATGTCAACCATCGTCTACTCCTCATCAGTATGGGTCGATTTCTTCTTCTCCTTGGATTTCTTGATCCAAAGGAATATCTGATAGATCGACACACCGACTAAATAGATTGCAATCAATGACGCCGCGGCGTAGAACATGGAACCAGTGGAATTCCCCATCTATTTTTCCTCCTTGAAAGCGCGCAATGCCCCTGGTTCCCTTGGAATACGGTCGATGCGATTATCCGGAGACGTAATCTCGTTCCTCCGATACTTCGATACCTTCCGGCCGGATGGGAACCCGCGGGGCAGACGTCTTTCTAGGATGTCCGCTTGCGTTTTTTTTCGGCTTCCTGAATCAGCTTGTCGATGTATTCAGTGGAACACTTGTTGCAGCTCGGGCAGGAGCCCGTACATCCAACGCAAGCGCCACCGTTCTTCTTGTCCTTGACAAGCTTATAGATTACGAAAACGGAATAACCGGCGACTAGAAGCCCTATGACGATATTGGCGACCATTGACGTATCCTCCGATAGAGGAAAGAGCCGGATTGCTCCGGCCCTTCCATCCGAACTAGATCCAAACGCACCTAGACCGTAGCGCTTTGTACGCTTCTCTTGGAATAGACCTTGAGATTCTTGTACGGATCGGGACGGAACAGCATATACAGGATTCCCGCGAGCACGATCAGCGCCACGACCGTACCGACGCCGAACCCGCCGCCCATGAATAGGTTTCCGATCTGGTAGACGCAGAGGCTGATCGCATAGGCGAACAAGTTCTGGTAGAGAATCGAGAACCAGAACCACTTCCTCGACTGCATCTGCTGGGCCATCGTGGCGATAGCGGCCAGGCAGGGGGAGTCGAGCAGGTTGAAGAGCAGGAAGGCGAACGCCGCGATTGTCGATGGGAACCACGCTCCGACCGCGCTGGCCACAGTCACGGCGTCCTCGACATCACCGGAAACGTTCGCAAGGACTCCCATCGTGGAAACAATCGCTTCCTTGGCGGTAAAGCCTGAAAGGGAAGCCGCGACCGGCTGCCAGGAACCGAAGCCGAGAGGTGCGAATACCGGGGCGATGAAACCGCCGATAGCGGCGAGCAGGCTATCCGCGCTGTCCTCCACCATGCCGAAACCATCAGGACCGAACCCGAAACTTGACAGCAGCCACATCACTACGCAGGCGAGGAACAGGATCGTACCGGCCTTGATGATGAAGCCTTTGAGCCGCTCCCAGACGTGGATGAGGACAGTCTTTACGGAAGGCACGTGGTATTCAGGCAATTCCATAACGAACGGAGCGGGCTTGCCGGAGAACGGTTTCGTCTTCTTCAGCATAATGGCGGAAACCAAAACCGCGGCGATTCCGATGAAATACATCGCGGGGGCGATCAGTCCACCCGCCTCATAGTTGCCTGTGGCATAGCCAGCCATGACGCCGCCCATCAAGGCGATGACTGGAAGCTTTGCGCCGCAGGGAATGAAGGTCGCCGTCATGATTGTCAGCCGCCTGTCATTGTCCTGCTCGATTGTCCTCGAAGCCATGATTCCAGGAATTCCGCAACCGGAAGAGATCAGAAGGGGAATAAAGCTTTTGCCTGACAGTCCGAAATGTCTGAACACCCTGTCCATGACGAACGCGATCCTGACCATGTAGCCGCAATCCTCAAGGATGGAGAGGAACAGGAAGAGGATCGCCATCTGAGGCACGAACCCCAAGACTGCTCCGACACCACCAATGACGCCATCGACCACTAGGCCGATAATCAGATCACCGGCGCCAATCGCCTCAAGTCCCGTAGTCACCCAGCCCTGGATGGCACCAACGAAGGTATCGTTCGTCCAGTCCGTCACAATTGTGCCAATCGTCGTCACTGAAATATAGTAGACGATGAACATGACCGCGATGAATATCGGAATACCCAATATTCTGTTCGTCACGACCCTGTCGATCTTGTCGGACGTGGTAAGCTTTTCTTTCTTTTTCTTAACCGTCGTAGCCACAAGCTTCTGGATGTACTTGTATCGTTCATCCGTCACGATGGACTCAACGTCGTCATCATGGCTCTTTTCCAGGTTGGCCTTCTCTTGCGCGACTATCTTTTTCGTTTCTGTGGAGAGCTGGACCGTATCCTTTGCCTTACTGTCGTTTTCCAGCAGCTTGACGGCGTACCATCTTTTCCTCGATTCCTGAATTGAATCAGGAAGCGTCTGCGCGACCGCGGTGATTTTCGCTTCCAGTCCTTCGGAGAAAATCGCCTGGGGCATCGGGGCCTCTTTCTTTTCGGCCACCTTTACCGCCTCCGCCATCAAGTTGTCCAGACCCGTTTTCTTCAGCGCGGAGGTCTCAATCACCGGGCATCCGAGGAGTATGGACAGTCGCTTGGAGTCGATCTTGATTCCTCTCTTGTCAACAAGGTCTGCCATGTTGAGGGCGATGACGACGGGAATACCCGTTTCGATGAGCTGTGTCGTCAGGTAGAGGTTGCGTTCGATGTTCGTCGCATCGACCAGATCGATGATGACATCGGGATTGTCTTGCAGCAGATAGTTCCGGCTGACGACTTCTTCAAGAGTGTAGGGGGAAAGCGAGTAGATGCCGGGCAGGTCGGTAACGATGATTTCTTCACCTTTCTTCTTGTCCCTGAGTTTGCCTTCCTTTTTTTCCACGGTTACGCCGGGCCAGTTGCCGACGTACTGGTTCGCGCCCGTCAGGGCGTTGAACATTGTTGTCTTGCCGCAGTTCGGGTTTCCGGCAAGCGCGATTTTTATTTCCATGCTGATCTCTCCTTCTCGGGCTTCACATCCATGTCTGTCAGGGCTTTCTTCTTGGCTTTGCCGCTTTCCTGCGAGGCGTTCGTTCACATGAACATGAATCCCTTCGAATCATTCCTTCAGATTTGTCTTTATTGAACCTGGACGCATTGGGCGTCGTTCTTCCTGACGGAAAGCTCGTACCCCCTCACGGTAATCTCCACAGGGTCTCCCAACGGCGCGACCTTCCTGATATACAGTTCAGTGCCTTTTGTGATTCCCATGTCCATGATGCGTCTTTTGTAGGCGCCGTCGCCCTCAATTTTCCGGACTACAACCGTGGACCCCACTTTTGCTTCTCCAAGTGTCATATCTATTCTCTCCTTGCTTTGAGATTCAATGCAGTCAAATCTGGATATGTCTCGCCATTTCTGCGTTTATCGCAATTCGTGAATCTTTGATGTTCACGATGACATTCCCGCCGATTGAGGAGAGCACCTTGACGTCGGCTCCTTGTACGAACCCTAGGTTCTCCAGATACCTCTTTGTATCGGAAGATCCTCCCACTCTGGCGATTTTTCCGGATTGTCCGATTCCAATCATTGTTAGTGGCATCATACTACCCTCATGAAATAAACTTTAAGTTAGTTTAATCTAACTTTTAATTCCGCCGTTAGTGTACTCTAACCATAACCAGTAGTCAAGAAGTCGAAGAGTTTTCCGGCTGAGACATCAATCACATTTTATCGAACTAGCAGTATTTATTGATATAAAAATATATTGTGTATATAAATAATTTGATTATACGGTATGCTGACAGAATACTCATGTCCTATTGCTTGGTGATGATGCATGGGAAAATACTGTGCTTACAGATACCACTTGATATCCTAGAAAACCCTATCATATGGATTATATGTTAGCTTTTCCTAACTGAAATTTTATGATTGCAATTCAGCCGTACTTGTTATCGCAAATACCTGCCCCGGTCATCGGCTTTCGCTCGGGAGAATGAAAAGCGTGTACGCTGCGGAGCAAGAAAAAGTTCCATCAACTCTTGGACAAGCCGCCGGCAAAGGAGAGCAGCAAGGCAAGGTGAATACGGGGTGGTGAGGGGGAGACGCAATGGGATTCGTATGATATTGAGAATGCTTGCGGGCTGTCTCGTACGAAGGATATCTGTCACCCTTCTGAATAGGTGTGGTTTCGTCAACTGTTGTGATCGCATAGGTGGGCCCTTGTAGTTTTTTCCATTACTGTGTAATTTTCCGTATCCAGCACAACGGGGATGCTATTGTTACTTATAGGTAACATTTATATACCGTAACGCCTCTGCCTGGACTATATAGTGAGCATCATCGTACTGACATGCGGCGCAATTTGATAGTTTTCCATGCTATAAGAATATATTTTATATTGTTGTCAACAAACATTATATGTGGTTACGGCAGAAAGTGGATGGTTTCCATTGCATGGTGTTTTCATGAGTAAAATCTCAAATTGTAAGGTATACCTTACAAAACCGTCATGGAATCCCTTTTGAAATACTAGGGTTAATTTCTTTAGAATACAATAGATGGTATATATTTACAGATGCTGGTTCACGAAGATGAGGCGTACATATTTTGTTTCTTGACATGTCTTTACTCAAATGTTATGTTAGCTTTGTCTAACAGTGGAGGACGTATGGAGCTTACAACATCCAAGGCACGGTATCTTTTTGTAATCTATGAACTGGGCGCTGGAAAAAACAATCCGGTACGGTCCGTTGACATTGCGAACCGCATAGGCATTTCCCGGGCTAGTGTCGCCGGCATGCTTCAGGATCTTCTGCAATCCGGCATGGTGTCCCGTACCGAATGCGGGGCGGTTCTGTTGACAAAAGACGGTAATGATGTCGCCATGGATCTCTATCTGCAATATCGGACTTTGCTCCGGTTCTTCATGCAGAACCTCCAGATTGACGGTCCGCAAGCGCGGGAGGACAGTATCTCCGCGATTGTGAATCTCTCCCCCAGCTGCATCAGGCAGTTTTCAAAATACATCCGTACCGTGAAAGGCCATCATTCATTGTCTGAGTAGTCTGTGACATGACATGAAACTGTAGATAATCCTTTCACGTTTCTTCTTGTGGAAGTATGTCTTCTTATCTACTGTGTACGGGTGGGGGTACTACAGGCTACTGGGGAAATGTGTTATTCTCATTCCATGGGTTTTAAGGAACGTGCCGCCAAACTGAAGACTGATATTCCCGCCGTATATCTCGCGCTGAAAGAACCGGCTACCCCGTGGTACGCCAAGGTACTTGCGGTTCTAACGATAGGATATGCGCTGTCCCCGATTGACTTGATTCCTGATTTCATCCCGGTCCTTGGGTATCTGGACGATTTGTTGATTCTTCCGTTGCTGGTTCTCGCCACCGTCCGACTGATTCCGGAAGGTGTTTTTGCACAGTGCAGAACCAAAGCGGAGGGCCTTTGGGCGGAGGGTCGCCCTAAAAAATGGTATTATGCACTTCCCATCATCATTGTGTGGATGTTGGTGGTCTGGCTTGTTTTGCGGGCGATTATGAAGTGATGGTTTTGTCGTTGCCAGATCAGTTCGTTCGTATCAGTTCGACAGTTTTGACCAGTCACCAGCCTAGTGGTTTGTCGCATTTTCGGGTTGTCCGCTATGGCATAAAGAAATGCTGGGAGGCCTACTCCAAAGAGTAGGTATCGGTCCACGCAATTACTCCAAAGAGTTTCAAATTCCCTTTGACAGCATGAATTTCCTTAGCCTATCCTGCATATGCCACCAGCTTGCTGGTGATAGTCTTGGAATTGTTTGACTAGAGTATGGCAGCCCCGTGCGAATCTGGCGCATATGACCCACAGTTGTGGAAGGATCGTTATTATGTTCAATACAAAGCAATGCATCGATGAGCTTATAGGCCTTATCGGGGCATCCCTCGGCTCGTACCTCCCCGAAGGCGTGCCCGCGCCGACGGCCGTGACATTCGGTGTCGTCCCGAAGGATGGCGGGTGGCGGAGTCCGGCCCTGTTCCTGTATCCGGTCTCCGTTCTTCCCGTTCCGACCGGGCAGGGGGCATGGGAGAGTTCCGTTACGCTGGACGTCAAGGCCGCGATCACCGAGGAATCCGCTGTTACGGCGGATATCCAGGCCCTCTCATATGTCGACGCATTGCAGGGTCTGTTCATCGCCAACACGGGGATCGACCATGTCCATGACATCTCGCCGGGCATCGGAACAATAGACAATGAGACGGTCGCTGGCTCCAAACTGGCTTCCGTGACAGTGACCTGCTCTCTGAGGGCGGGGGAATAAATCAGGAGGATATCATGGCGATACCGAAGAAAGGGTACACGAAGGCTTCGATAGGCGGGCCGGAGACGAACAAGGGGACGGCGGTGGCGAGGACCGCCAGACTTCCGATTAGCGCGATGGCGTACATCCAGGAGACTCCGACGAAAACGCCGAACGAAATCATCACCGGACGCAACAATACCAGTGGCTACAGCGTCGATTCGATTGAATACGCCTGCGAGCTGTCAACGGCGATGGGGTCGGGCAAGGCGTTCTCCATGCTTCTTGATTCCTGCCTTGGCCGCAAGGCGGTTACCGCGCAAATTGGAGCGGGGATAGGCATCGCGTATTTGGGCGAGGCTAAGAGTTGTAAGCTGGTCGTCAGTGCGTCTGAGATCAAGGCGTATGTTGGCGTTTATGGCAAGGAGACCCTGGACAGTACGTTCGGTACGGACGGCACGCTCGCCCTGACCGGGACCGTGGGGGCCCTGATCTCCACTATTAACGGATACCCCTCCTACAGCGCCTACATCATAGCCGGAGACGTTTCCGCTTCCGCATCAGCCGCGGTTCCCGTCTCGGCGGCCCAGGCCAAGGCCCACGGGGTTCCCGTCTGGTTCACCTCGACCGACAGTGGCGTATACCTGCATAGCTTCAAGCCGAACAATATGAATACGGAGAATCCGACGTACACAATCCAGCTCGATGGGGTGGGGCGCAATGAGGTTGGCTCCGGCGCGATGGTCAACAGCGCGACGTTCAGCGGCGATCTGAAGGCCAAAATGGCCGCGACTTGGTCGCTGGTACTGCTCGGGCTTGAGCAGGCGACGGCGGAGACGGCGGCATCCATGGGCGAGGCGGAGATGGAGAGCATGAAGTTTTCCGAAGGCAGCACGTATGTCGAGGGCGTGCGACTGTGCTATATCAAGAACATTTCCCTGACGGTAGCGAACAACGTCTCATCCGACGACGGCTGGTGCCAGGGAAGCCTGAAGAAGAAGGAGCACATCAGGGGGGCTTTCGCAGTGACCGGATCTGCAACACTCACACTGACAGAGGGGACGCAGGCGCAGGCCGATGCGGTGATGTCCAACGCCGTGACGAGCCTACAGGCGGTGCATACCGGGCGGGTGTTGTCCGGGACGTTGAAGAGCATGGTCATGTTCGATATCGCGACAATGCAGTACACAAGCTATAGCAAGAGCGCCGGGGATGCGACGATCGACCTGTCTCTGGATTTTGAGGCGGTGGACGGTATGGCGTATGACGATTTTTTCCAGATACAGATGCTCTGTGACTTCCAATAGGAGTGGATATGGCTATCAGAAAATCAATCACCAGATCCCTCTATGGGGAAAAGACCGTTCTAGAAGCATTTTCAGGCGAGGGCGACCCGGTGTGGATTGTCCCCCGCAAGTTCTCGATAGAGGAACAGGAGCTGATTAACGAGGCCGCACGCAGGGCGATGTCCCCGGAGATTCGCAATTCGGTGGCGAGGATATACCTCAAATACAAGGACCGGCAGGGTGCGATGGTCGATCAATTGAATGACGAGGAAATCGGCGCATTGCTTGATGCTCAGACTGCGACCTCGTCGGAGGTGGTGGCGCTCATCCTGAAGTCAGGGATCTACGAGCACAACCTGAATGAGGGTGAGGAGCCGAGCAAGGTTGTCGATGACGCTTTGGTCAAGGAAATCATGTCGGTGCAGGAGCTCGCCATGGAAATCGTGAGAATAGTCCAGGGGTTCAACTCCCCTTTAGCCGGGAAGACATCCAGGGCATCCGGGATGTCACGGAATGGGTCTACAACGGGAGCGAGTTTGAAGCAGGGGACTGCCTGCCCGACGGAAGGGAACCCTCGCAAATGATGTTTGTGTGGGGGGGCTGGGTGAGGGACTGCGTCCGTCTCCTTGACGGAGACGGCGCCTATGCCCATTTTCCCCGTGGCGGTTCGTTGATGGACCAGCCGTACATGGACATGTCGGTTTTCGATGTAATCCGGCACAGATGGAACGAGCTTCGCAATGCGGAGCTTGAACGGAGGATGCAATGGCGGGGAACAAAGAATTGAAGATGAATGGTTCGACGACTACCGTTACCGTCAAGTCTGGCCGTAACTCCAGCGAGAGCGGCGGAAAAAATGAAATTATTGAATTGCTTTCTTCGACCGCCGTGTCGCTTGACGCATATTATCTGGGCGAACAGCTTTCACGTGTTGTTTCTGGGAAATATGGTCCCATCGCAGGCACTGTTGGTTCCGGCGTGACCGAAATCGTTCTGAACACCTCTCGGGAGCGGTCCAATGGTACTGCAATCAGTGATTCCTTGTTGAGTCTTGGGATGGGGTTGGTCAATCCTCTGGCCGGCATGTTTTCGACGATGTATTTAGATGGCGTCAACGATTCTCCCAAGGATGACGAGTCCAATTTTGAGAAGATTGCCAAAAATGTGCTTAACGTGTTGCTTGCAAGCGGTACCGCGGCGGCGGCGCTCATGGTTACCGGCGGGACCGGTGTCGCGCAAGCCGCCCTCATGGGTGAACTTGTGTATAGCTTAAATGCAGGCGGGCTTGCTGTCGATGCCTTGCAGGACATCTTGCAATGGACGGGGCAAAAGATAAATGACTGGACTACCGCCAATGATGAGAAGGAAACTGTGTCCAACGAAGTTTTGTCTCGTGCTGGCATCGTTCCTGTGGAAGGTTCCCCGACCACCTATGGGCTAGGAACTCCGATGGAGTTTTCCTTTCCTTCACAGAATTTCCCGCCGCTTTCATTCGTACAGGATGGTCTGCCCCAATTCACTGACGGCATGTCCAGTGGGGGACAGGACATTTCCTCCAGTTTGAGGGAGGGCCTTTTCAAACGTGCGATCACGTTCATCCCCGGACAGTTCGAGGAGATGGGCGAACTGTCCATTGAAGGTTTTTGCAAGGGATTTGAAAGCGAGATCCCTGAATTTGGGAAAGTAGTCGAAAAATGTGTTGGAATCACTGAGAAAACGTTGGACTCCCATTCTCCTTCAAGGGTATTCATGCGGCTGGGAGAATACTCCTCGCAGGGGTTCATTGAGGGGCTTTCCTCGGTCATAGGGGGAACCGGCGTTGTCGCGGCTGACATGATTGACGAGATGGACGGCGTACTCACCTCATACACACCCGTCACGGAAGGCCCTCCGTCCAATAATGGTGGGATCGGAGACGGCGGAATCCCGTCATGGCTTGCTGATTTCGGGGTGGTTATATCTGACGGTACCTCCCAATTGCTCGGGCTGTTCTCCTCGGTGTCGTCCGTCAATGCCATACTGAATCCTATGAGCACGATCATGTCGTCCATGATGGAGGTGCTGGAACCCGTCATCAACGAGGTGCTGTCCCCGTTGGTGGGCGTACTCACGACCGTAGGAACGTTGTTCGGCAAGGTACTCGCGCCTGCCTTGCATATCCTCACTCCGATCGTCAAGATCGTGGCCGAGGGGTTCGTATGGTTGTACAACAAGATACTGGTACCGGTCGGCAATGGCTTTATCACGGTGTTCAACGCAATTTACAATGCGGTGGCATGGGTGTACAACAAGGTAGCTTGGCTGTGGGGTGGGCATTTGGATACCCGGGACCTGAACGAGGGGCACCTTCAGGCGATTTCCACAGATGATTTGACACAGGCCGGCGCCAGTTATTCCGGTGCCGGTGGATCGGGATCTTCGGGCTCCAGCACGTCGGTCAACTCCTACAAGATCGAGGTGTATCAGACGATAGAGGGGAACGTGATTGGTGATGGCGGCATGGCCGCGATAGGTGAATTCTTCGTGCAGGCCGTAAAGGAGTACTACAGCAGCGGGGGGACGATAGCCTTTTTCACAGGGGGGCGGTAATCCTGACAGTGACGTTCACCTCCGGGCCTGCACGGACTGCGCTTTTCCCTGCGGTTCTGATATGATTGGTGTGTCATGGTTATTTGATGTGCCTGTTGGCTAGGATTGTCCGATAAAAGAATGGAAAAGATATTACGTTGTGTACAGAGACGTGAAGGATATGATGGTTGATATGATGAAGAATCGGCTGATGAAGGCGGTGCTGGCGGCGTTGGCCGCCGCATGTGTGGTGCTGGCGTCCACGGGCTGCCCCGGGGATGTCGTGGGGCCGCCGAGGATCGTCAAGGTCGCGGCCGGCGGATACCATACGGTCCTGCTGAAAAGCGACGGGACGGTGTGGGTGACGGGAAGGAACGACTGCGGGCAGCTCGGGCTGCCGGGGACGTACTCGCGGGAGAGGTTCATACAGGTGCCCGGCCTGACGGGCATCGTCGACGTCTGTGCGGCGTCTGAACACACTGTCGCCGTGAAGGACGACGGGACGGTATGGGTGACGGGAGCGAATAATGGTACGCAGCTCGGCCTGGGGAACGACCAGACGGACCGGTTCGGCTTTGTCCGGGTGCCCGGGCTCACGGACGTCGTGGCGGCGGCCGCTGGTCGGGAACATACCGTCGTCCTCAAGCGTGACGGGACGGTGTGGGGCGCCGGGTGGAACGGCAGCGGAAAGCTCGGGCTGGGGAACCTGGATGATGGCGGGGCCCGCGACGCGCCTGAGTTCACGCGTCTGCCCGGAATCGACGGAGGGAGGCAGCTCCTTGCGGGAGACAACTATACCATGGTGCTGAAGTCCGACGGGACGCTGTGGGGGACCGGGCGTAATTTAAGTGGCGAGCTAGGCTTGGGTGATAGTCCTACACACCAGTTTGCATTCACGCAGATTCCCGGTGTCACCGGCGTCAGGGACGTGGCAGGTACGTTCGTCCATACGTTGCTGGTCAAGGACGACGGGACGGTATGGGTGACGGGGTCGAACGAGTACGGGAAGCTCGGGCTGGGCGCTGGCTCCCCCGCGAAAGTGGCCGTGTTCACGCAGGTGCCTGGCATCACCGGCGCGAACAAGGTGGTTGCAGGGTGGAACTTCTCGTTCATCCTTCTGAGAGACGGCGGCGTCCTTGCGGCCGGGAGGAACAACGACGGCCAGCTTGGGCTGGGGGACCGGGGGGACCGGAATGCCTTCGAGAGGGTTCCAGGGGTGTCCGGGGTCGTGGCGGGTTCTGCTGGGGCAACGCACACGATGCTGATCAGGGGCGATGGGGAGCTGCTGCGCACGGGGAGCAACCTGTACGGGCAACTGGGGACCGGCCTTCCGTTCGGTTCCGGGACGGGATGGGAATGACTTTGGAGATTTCGGAGAGGGATATGATGAAGAATCGGCTGATGAAGGCGGTGCTGGCGGCGTTGGTCGCCGCATGTGTGGTGCTGGCGTCCACGGGCTGTCCCGGGGATGTCGTGGGGCCGCCGAGGATCGTCAAGGTCGCGGCCGGCGGATACCATACGGTCCTGCTGAAAAGCGACGGGACGGTGTGGGTGACGGGAAGGAACGACTGCGGGCAGCTCGGGCTGCCGGGGACGTACTCGCGGGAGAGGTTCATACAGGTGCCCGGCCTGACGGGCATCGTCGACGTCTGTGCGGCGTCTGAACACACTGTCGCCGTGAAGGACGACGGGACGGTATGGGTGACGGGAGCGAATAATGGTACGCAGCTCGGCCTGGGGAACGACCAGACGGACCGGTTCGGCTTTGTCCGGGTGCCCGGGCTCACGGACGTCGTGGCGGCGGCCGCTGGTCGGGAACATACCGTCGTCCTCAAGCGTGACGGGACGGTGTGGGGCGCCGGGTGGAACGGCAGCGGAAAGCTCGGGCTGGGGAACCTGGATGATGGCGGGGCCCGCGACGCGCCTGAGTTCACGCGTCTGCCCGGAATCGACGGAGGGAGGCAGCTCCTTGCGGGAGGCGACTATACCATGGTGCTGAAGTCCGACGGGACGCTGTGGGGGACCGGGCGTAATTTAAGTGGCGAGCTAGGCTTGGGTGATAGTCCTACACACCAGTTTGCATTCACGCAGATTCCCGGCGTTACCGGTGTCAGGGGGATATCAGGAAGACGCAACCACACGTTGCTGGTCAAGGACGACGGGACGGTATGGGTGACGGGGTCGAACGAGTACGGCGGGCTCGGGCTGGGAACGGGCTCCCCCGCGAAAGTGACCGTGTTCACGCAGGTGCCGGGCATCACCGGCGCAAGCACGGTTGCGGCAGGGTGGAACTTCTCGTTCATCGTCATGGTGGACGGCAGCGTATATTCTACGGGCTGGAACGATGAAGGCCAGCTCGGGCTGGGGGACAAGGTGGACAGGGACGAGTTTGTCCGGGTTCCCTCCGTGTCGGGTGTCACGGCGGCCGCGCCGGGAGCCGCGCACACGATGCTGCTCAGGGGCGACGGGGAGCTGCTGCGCACGGGGAGCAACCTGTACGGGCAACTGGGGACCGGCCTTCCGTTCGGTTCCGGGATGTAATATCCTTACCTATGAGGTGAGGAACAAAATCTGATTTTTATGATGACATGGAAGACTGGTGTCTTCCATATTGCGACTACCGTTCCAGGAGGTTACGACATGACATTCGCGATACCGATGCCTCAAAGCGTGATAGAGCGGCTGTTTGAGACGCGGGAATACTACCTGCTGGTCCGGATCCATGACGGGCAGAACGGAAACATCGACCTGTTGCCTGTTAAGGTGGGATGTTCCTGTAGTTCGAGCTGCCAGTCCTGGCAGTTCACACTGAAAAATCGTGGTGAATATAGCGAGGGTCTTTGGAGTGGATTGAAAGCGGAAGTATTCTTCGGAACGGACAGCATAGTCTGGTATCAGTTGTTCAGCGGATACGTCTCAGGAGAGGGGCTGTCCCGCAAATACGGGAGGATCACCGACGATACTGTGATGCTGGAACTGGAGGACCGGACGAGGGGCAAGGGAACGAAAAGAAAGCCCGACTCCCAGGTCTTGGCTGGATTTTGCGTCTGTGACCCCGATAACGTGAGTAACTCGCTGGTACATCGGTTCGCCGCCATGATGGGAGTGGAAATGGTGAACTGCGGGAAGGTTCCTCATGTAAAGGATGTGGTGTCGATTGGAGAAGGGACGGTCTGGAGCGAGTTGCAGTCAATAAGGGAGGCATACGACGCCTACCTGTATTTCGACCACATGGGGAGGCTGTTTTTCCATACGGCGCAGGAGGATGGGTGGGTCGAGCCCGAATCCGAATGGACGCTGAATGGAGACCCTGAGTATGTCGCGGATGAACGGTGCTCGCCAGTCATGGGGAGCGTGGCGGTGACTGTGGAGGCGCCGGCCTGCTCCCGGGCGAAGTCCTCGCTCAAACGCTATGAACACTTGGAAGAGAAGGGCGTCTACCGGAACACCGAGAACTGGAAAGAAAAAGACAAAACATGTAAAATCATTATTTCTCCAAAAACTGCTTGGCCGGAAGATGGCGTTGCCTCCCTTAAGTTCAAAGACCCAGAAACTGGCGAGGAATACGACTACGCCACCGATATCGTAACGCCGACGATTGGACAATTCGATACCTTTGATATCCAATATAATAAAGGTGATCTCCAACTGGTCAGCTTCAATGGTTCGACGCCTGCGACCCGGCCTCAAGCGGGGGCCGCCCAGATCCAGTTGAAGAACGATGGGCTGGATGACTGCACGATCAATAAGTTCACGGTACGCGGGAGGCCGATGCGGGCCCTCGGGGAGTTGCAAGTCGAGAATAGAGCCCCTGACATCGCCGAAGAGGATCTGATCGACATGGAGATCGACGGCAAGTACGGAATCTCCAAAGACCAGATGGCAGTCACGCTGGCGGCCCTCGTGGGACGGGGAAAGTCCTCCCACCGGCAGTTCTAGCTTTCCACCACGTTCCTGCCGTTCGTGCAACGTGGCATGCGGATGACGTTGCGGCTGCCGAGACGTTCCGGACAGGACTTGGGCGAAGTCGTCCTCGCTGAATTGGTTTCCTACGGCCACAAGCAGAGCGGGACGACGCTGGCGACGATGCGGACGAGCCTGTTTCTGAAGGAAATCGTCCCGTACACCCCTGTGTACAACACGAAGGTGGTGTCGAGCGGTCCGAACGTGCCCCCGCCGATCAAAGGAGCCGACGGAGAGTCCGCGAAATATGTCGCCCTGTCCCTGTCCGATTCACTTTTCCATTATACATACGACGGTGTCGCCCACGACAACCAGCGAATCACAGCCCGATGTGACAAACTCGGAATCAGTGACGCCCTGGCGCTGACGATAGGCGACGTGTCCGTCCCCTTGGATGACGATGGGGTGGGAGTCATCACTCCCGGCATGTTGCTGGAGGATTCCGCGATGGCGGTCGTCGTCGCCGGGGATTACCGTGACAGTAAATGCATCACAAGGATTTTGGACAAGCCGCTTCTTTCAATGGGGCTGTCAAGGGAAAGCGTCCGGTACTATGCCGATGGGGCCCCCCACCCGGACCAGGACGTGCTGGTGACCGTCGAGACCCAGGGGTTGGCGGAAAAGGCATTCCTAACATGCGACGGCATTTCATATGATCTTGTCCATGGTGTCGCTACGATTCCTGCGTCCGTTCTAGCGCAGAGGGACCAGGTCGAGCTTGTCGCCACCTGTTTCAACCTCACCCGCACGAAACGGCTGGTCAAGGCCGTCGATTCCGCGTCCCTGCGGATAGAGCTTTCCGCTGACAGTGTCTTGTTCACAGCCGACAACATGGCGGTCTCAGGTGCGGTCTCCGGCAAGGTCGTATGGTCCGGCTATGCCGGGATACCTTCCGTGCGTGTCGCAGGAGCATTGGTCAGCAGCGGAAATGACGGGACGTTCTCAATCGACCCGTCCCTGCTGTCCGAAGTGGACTCCATATCGGTGCTGGCGTCAATCGGTTCGGATTCAGATTCCCGGACGATAACGAAGCTGGTACAGCCCGGTGCGTTGGATATGACGCTGTCCGGGAATACCTTCGTGTTCCTCCCCGACGGGGACGTTCCCAAAGAAGGGCAGGCTCCCATCGTAGTATCGGTTTCCAAAAGCGGCTTGGCATCCGACATCAATGTCTGGGTTGACGGACAGCCCGTAGCGTTGGCAGGGGATGGGACCTATACAATCTATGCATCTTCACTGATCGGCAAGGCTGTGCTTGACATCGAAGCCGTCTGCGGCACTCTTTCCCGAACCGCGAGGATCAGCAAGATAAAGGATGGAGGCACTGGGATATCGTTTTCTGTTCTCACGAGCGGTGTCTCATTCCGGTATAAGGCGGACGGTACGCCCTATCCGGGCCAGAGCATCGGCATATGGGTGGACAAGTCCTTCGCCGGGGACGCCCGTGTCGATGTCGAAGGAGTCGGCGTAATCCTCAACCCCACCAAGGAAAATCCAGTAACAGTCACGCCGGACGATATGACCGACGGCATCATGTCGATCACGGCCACGGGCGAGGGGCTGACTCGTTCAGCGATGATTGTCAGGACCCTGGACGGCCAGAAGGGCGACAAGGGCCAGTCCCTGGTAGCCCAGTACTCGGCGTCCGAAACATTTGAGATGGAGCCTGTGGCGGAAGAGGTCTGGTTTTCGACCGACTATGTAGGGTTCGGGGGGGATTCACTCGCTTTTGAACCTTGGACGGTGATTGTTCCCATCCTCCATGAGGGGCAATACCTGTGGAAGCGCGAAGGGTATGCGGAACTGGGGCGACTACCGACCGAATGGCAGTACTACTGCGTCGTGAACGGCTATTACCAGCTTACAAATGCGCAAGCGGCCCGTTCCATGAGCCTGATGTCCATGGAGAAACAACCCATCGTGACGAATGTCTCGCATATCGATGTATCGGTCTTGCCAACTTCTCCTGATGGGCTTGCTCAGGGGGATCTGTGGGCGAGCGCCGACGGGATATTGCATATCGTTCTATAAGGAGATTTTGATATGGCGAAGAAACCTATTTCCGGTTTTGATTCCTATGACTTCACTGCGGCCACGGACACCCAGGAGGAGAACTTGCAGGTTCTTGTGCAGGATCCGTCATACAACGTCGAGAAGGGTTGGAAAGTTACGGTCAAGCAGATACTGCAATGCCTCAAGCCCTCGTTCCTGGCGGCCAAGTTCCCGAGCGTCAATCCCGCCCGTACCCATAGCCTGGCTTCGACCAGCGGTCTGTCTACCGTAGGCGATATCCTCAAGCTGATCCAGGGAGGGGATTTCTCGGACGCCAATTTTCCGGCCAAGTCTCCGGCGAGGACTACCAAGCTGATTTCGCCTGAAGGAAAGGTCGCGATCAGCGCGCTCCTCGCTCTGGCCCTTACAACGGATGTCAAGAATGGATCGGGACAGACTGTAGATGCATTGATTACGGCTTTGCAGACCGCAGTCAATGGAAAGGCTCCTGTTTCCCATACCCACAATTCCGCACAGATCAACAGTCTGGATGCTGCGAAGCTTACCGGGACTATCGATATGGCAAGGTTGCCTGCGGGGGCGATGGACAAGCTGGTGACTGTCGGGAGTTCCTCTGCCATGCTCGCCCTGACCATCTACGATGTCCAGAACGGAGACACCGTAAAGCGGACGGATCTCAACGGACAACTGTTCATGGTCAAGGATGATTCAAAACTGGGAAGCCTGGACGCTTTTGAAGCCTATTCCGCTGCTAGGGCCGCTTCCGTGCCTTGGTCCGGTGTAGAGGGCAAACCGACCGATTTCGTGAGGCTGCAAGGCAACTACGTTCCGGTCGGATGCGTCATGATGTTCGCTGTGGAAGTGAACATAGACGGTTGGATGTACTGTGATGGACGGGCTGTTTCCCGGACGGCATATGCCGCTCTGTTCGCGATGATCGGGACTACCTTTGGTTCTGGAAACGGTAGTACAACTTTCAATATTCCGAATTACAAGGGTGTCTATCCCCGATTCTACGGTAGTAGGTCGATGGCTGTGACTTGGACGGATACGGCAAATGCTTCCCATACAGTAAATACCACCTATGTTGCACCTTCTTTTAATGAGGTTCAGACTGATGCAATAAGGAACATTAGTGGATATGCTGATGCAGCCAGTGCGGGAGATCATACTGTGGCAAGTGGTGCTTATACAATCACGTATGTTGGCAAATGGGACGGGAACATTGGAAATTCTGGAGCAGGAGTTCAACACTTTCGTTACGATTTTAGAGCTGATCGAATTGTTCCAACTAACACAGAAAATCGTCCTGTGAGCATGTCATTATACCCATGCATTAGAGTACTCTGATACATGGATAAAAAGACATTGCAACAGGGCGGCTTTCAATGTCTGTTGGGACTTGCAAAGAAGCATCAAACTTGAAAGTATGTACGAAAGTTTCTGACTGTCCGTAAGATAGTCCTAATTTACTTGCGGCTATTTTTGAGACAAAACCAGAGACTCCACCAGACGATCCATATTTAAAACCAAAGGCTTCTCCGCTAATGTTCCTTATGACACCCGTATGCAGGGATACAGAGACATACTGACAGGTCGATTCTCGGTAGAGAAAGGCACAACTCGGGAAGCATCGAACTGAAGGCTTACCGTGTAATAGATTTGTTTTGTATTTTTTGTCCAGTCCTGCCTGTCTAACCATCTTTGATATTTCTCAAGTTCAATCATGGCGGCCTCCTGTTTGTGGTACGTGCTATTTGGATATGAAATCCACAAAAAGAGGAGGTGGATAATTGAATCAAAGTCTTCAATGCCCCTGTTTGACAGTGGATTTGAATTGCATGCCTTATACATCGTAAAGCGAAAAACTCATAACAACAAAATCGAAGCGTTATCGCTAAACTGGCGAAAGACCAGCAAAGGCATTCCCACGAAACCAGATGGTGTATTGCCATGAGCCTCTGCCGTCAGCGTACTGCCGGTTTTGTGGGGCAGGTACCCGCCTTGGAGCCTTCTTCCTTCAACACGATGTTGTCGTCGATATAGACGAACAGTCCCGTCCTGTTTTCGATCCCATCCACCTTGTGGAACAAGGATTTCATTCGGTTCTTGACTGTATATAAATCCAGACCCATTAATTGTGCGATGCTGCCGTTGGACAAATTCCCGCGATGGATGTAGAACAAGAATAGCAGTTCTATTTCGCTTTCTGTGCAGGTTTCCAGTCCGGGGATTTTTTTCAGGCCTTCACGGATATTGTCGGCGAGGGCGTTCAGTTCCTTCTGCTGACCTGCGGAATCCAATTGTTTCGCAGAAAACTTGGCAAGTTTTTCGAGGATCGCCTGTTTTTCGTGTTCGTTTGGTTGCCTTGCCAGTTGTTCCTGCAATTCATCCTTTAATCTTTGTGCGGCGGCCCGCTCCTCTTCCAGATTGTCGTTAAGCCTTGTCACTTTTTCCTGTAGCGCTTTCAGTTGGCTTTTGTCCCTGAGCGCTTCTTGGATTTCGTCACGGAAGATGATATAGGAGAACGAAAGGATGAAGATGAGGAATATTGTCGGGCTGAAGATCGAGCCAAGCGGCTCGTGGTTGACGAACGTGGAAATGATACAGCTCAGGAGAAAGCTCAGATACAGGATTACGGCTTTCAGTATGATCCTGGTCTTCAGAAACCTGTATTTCTTCATGAGCAGCAGCGTAACCAGTCCAATCGCCCATCCATAGAAGCTGGACACGGAATACAGGAGCCCTACGTAGCTTTGGAACAGAAACGTGGCGACATGCAGTGCCCTTGCCCATCTTGCGTCGTACATCCATGTCAGCAGGTTGCAAAGAAGCAGGACCAGGAAGGTCGGGATATGCGCCCCGAAGACGAAATAGCGTGGGACGAAATAGCTTTCCCAACCGTACAGCGAGACCAGAGTGTAGGAGTTTATGCCGATCATGACCGTCAGGAGGCAGAGGTACACGGCGCTGAGCGTCCGCTGTATCCTGAACGTCCGGTTCGTGTATGCCATTTACACGCCGCCCCAATCCCAGAAGAACACCTGTTCCGCGACCTCCAGGGGAAGTATCTCGTCCATTTCCGCGCAGGGGGTGTTCGTAATCTCTTTGACGAGCTCCGTCCTCGTCCTTTCGGGCGGCCAGATTCCTGCGGCGACTGGGTTGTACTTCCCCGCGGCGGCGTCAGCCGCCATGTCGTGCATATGGTCCTGGACCATCACCAGGGCGAGCAGATTCATCCCTCTTTTGATAATCCGTCCATCGCCGTCTGGAAACGTATCGAGCAGCGAGAGGCGGGCGAACAGGTTTCTGTCGTCGAGTTCGTCATGCAGGAACGCCTGCTTGGGCAGCCCCGGTTCCGACATGAGGATGTATGTGGCCATGTGCACCAGCGCGATTCGTTCCGGCTGGGAACATCCGGCAAGATAAGGAAGAGCGGCTATAAGGCGCAGAATCCGGTTGTCCTGATGTCGATGCATGATGTTCGGCTTGTTGAGAAATTGGGTGATGGATGAAAGCAAGACTGAATATGTACTTTCTTCATATGAATTTGTTTTTGGCTTCATGGTTGTTATGCAACCTCCGAGGTATGGGATACTGATTGTAGTATCACAGATATGAATAGGTGTTTCAAGCGAGAATCACACGTTTCTCCTAGATCGTGACGCATACTTGGAAATCGTTCAGGAAATTTTTGATAGAAACGGTTGAACATAATTCTGTCCATCCCGTCTGCGCTTGGTTCGGTTGTTACAGGTTCTTCTCCATCTGTTTCTTTTTTCTATAAAGACACCCTCCAAGTCAGCTTGTCATCCAACTCAGAGGGTGTACGTCATATATTGGATATGTGTTTTTGCAACATATGGAAATATTTATCCAATACCTTGGTTCAGACGGTCCGCCCCATCTTCGCCATGTTCGCCTGGTAGACCCTCCAGGTCGATTCAATGATTGAATCAAGGGAACTGTAGCGGGCCTTCCAGCCAAGCTCCTTGAGCGCCTTCGCCGAACTCGCCACAAGCTTGGCGGGATCTCCGGGGCGCCGATCGACGTATTCAGCGGGGATGGGTTTTCCGGTGATCCTTCTGGCGGCGTCTACGATTTCCTGAACGCTCAGACCATTTTCACTACCGAGGTTCACCACTAGGGACTTGTTATTCTTGATCAGGTAGTCGACCGCCCTGACATGTCCGTCCGCGAGGTCGGTCACATGTACGTAGTCGCGCACACCGGTTCCGTCGGGAGTAGGGTAGTCCTTGCCGAAGATCAGCAGGTTCGGGCGCATGCCCGCCGCGACCTCCATGACTACCGGGATCAGGTTCGCCGGATTGCGTTCCAACCCAAGCATACGACCGTCCGGGTCGTAGCCTGCGGCGTTGAAGTACCGTAGTGCTGCGTATCTTAGCCCTTTGAGCTTGTCGAACCATTCCAGGTTCTCTTCAATGCAATATTTTGTATAGCCATAGTAGTTTTCCGGATGTTTCGGATGTTCTTCATCAATCGGGAGATATGCCGGTTCTCCATAGGTGGCCGCGGAGGATGAAAGTATGAAGTTCTTTACACCATGTTTCACACATTCAGTCATGAGTATCAAAGAGCCGGTGATATTGTTCTCAGCATATTTTTCCGGCTTGATCATTGATTCTCCGGCGGCTTTGAATGCGGCGAGATGCACTACTGCGTCCCACCCCTCCGAAAGGACTTCTCCGACACGTTCGCGGTCAAGGATGTCCCCTTCGTACAAGGTCGCGTTCGGACTTACGTTGCTCCGCAGTCCAGTCGAGAGATTGTCGTAGATACCTACCGCGTCACCCCTGCCGAGGAACGCCATGGCTACGTGCGTACCGATATAACCTGCTCCGCCGAATAACAAGACCCTCATATGCTCCTCCCTTGGGATGAACACGTGTTCATCCCGATGATTTCACTATATCGCAAGATGTTATTTAAATGCAATATAGTACATTCCGAGTACGATGCGCACCCTGTCCCGTGCATTATGAGAAACTCTTGATAACGGTGGAAAGCTCGCCAAGCTTTTCCTTGAGCATTTCCTTCGTCCTCGCTTCCACCACTAGTCGCAGATACGGCTCGGTATTGGACTTGCGGACGTTGAACCACCAGTCGGGGAACTCCACGCGGTATCCGTCGAAATCCATGACCTTCTGAGGATGGTCGTGGGTAACGTACCTGTCATACAGAGCTGCCATCGCCTCATCCTTTTGCTCCAGCTTGAAATTCGTCTCCCCGCTGTTCGCATAGGCGATGATTGAATCGATGAACTGGGAAAAGGTCTTCCCTTCACGTTTGAGCCGTACCACCACTTGCAGGACGATCAGCGAAGCGAGGATGCCGCTGTCGCAGTTGAAGAAGTCGCGGAAATAATAATGCCCCGCCAGTTCTCCGCCGAAAATACCGCAGATGTCCCGGAGCTTCGTCTTCGCGTACGCATGCCCTACCTTCCAGGTGTAGACGGTCGCGCCGAGTTTCTCCAGGTATTCGGTGGTGGAGCGGCTGGTGCGGATGTCCTGGAGAACGTTGCCCTTCTCCTTTGCGAGGAAGTAGGATCCGAGTACCGCCGTAACATAGTCCGGCTGGATGAACCTGCCGTTTTCATCGATGAACATCACCCTGTCGGCGTCCCCGTCGTAGATAATGCCGAGGTCGCTGTGGTTTGTGACTACGGCCTTTTCCAGATCCTTGCAGTTCTTTTCTTCAAGGGGATTCGGCTCATGGGCGGGAAACGTGCCGTCGAAATGGTCGTACAGGTAATGATGGTCGGCGCCGATCAGGTCCTTGATCAGCAGGTTGGCCATTCCATGGGAGCAATCTATGCTCAGGTTCATGCCTGTCAGGTCGGGAACGAATTTCTTGAGGAAGCCGATGTATGCCGGCTTGACATCCTTGTCGATGACTACGCCCCGCTTGTCCTTTGCGACAGGAACGGCCGTCTGTGTCTCGACCATTCGCTGAAGCTCCCTCAGTCCGCTGTTTTCACCTACGGGAATCGCCTTTGCCCGGCTGATCTTCAGACCGTTGTATTCCGGGGGGTTGTGGCTGGCGGTAATCTGGACGGAAGCGTCGGCCTGGTAATGCACGGTGGCGAAATAGACCATCGGCGTCGTTGCAAGCCCGAGGTTCCACACATCGCATCCGCAGTCGTTGATCCCTTTGCACAGATACTCAAAAATCTCGTCGCTGGTGGTCCTGACGTCACGTCCCACCACTACGTGGTCGCTTTCCAGAAGACGGGGGAGGAAGTAGCCGATTTTGTATACGGTCTCCTTGTCGAAATCCTTGTTGTAGACACCTCTGATGTCGTATGCCTTGAATGCACCCATATTGATACCTCCGTTGCTATGCTGTTCTATGAAATATGTCGTTCCGCGGCCCTGTCGTCAATGCCCCTCCGGCTTCAGACCGATGCAGGGCATTCCTCCCGGGCCGGAAGCTTCTTTGTTTCGTCGAGAAAACGCTTGCGGTCCATCAGTTCGAAGAAATGGGCTTGCCCGTCGGTCGTCTCGACCAACAGCACCAGTTGCTTGAACAACTTGCCGAACATGCCGGCTCCTTTGATGTCCTCCACGTTTCTAGAGCCTCTGATGCAGTCCGTCGCCTGGCCCTTCGTCACAACCAGCGTTCGCTTGATATCGCCGCCACGGAAGCTTCCCTCGTATTTTACGTATGGCGGGGTGTTTTTCTTCGGTTTCAGGACATAACCGAGAATCGACGGCAGACGTTCAAAATCTTCAAAATAGAAGATGCTTCCAATCACGTAAAGGAACACCCCGTATTCCCGCAACGTGCCGTCGGTGTTGCCGTACCACGTGGCATAGGTCCTCCACTTCACGGGACCCCCATGCTTCTCTTCCAACTGGGCTAGGAATTTCTTCGTGTCATCGTCCATGCGGAGCCTCCGTCGGTCACTATCTTTTTTTTTTCGTTTCTACTATATTATCATATATTGCCAAAGGCAAGAAAGGTAATCGGTACGGTCAATGAACTACATAGAGAAAGATTTCGGAAAAATTCTCAAGCACAATGCGTTGCAGATGCGCCGTCTGACGCTCAAAAACGGGACGGACTGCATGCGTGTGTACGACAGGAACCTCGAAGCTCTCCCTGTGACAGTCGATCTGTATGGTCCGTATGTACGGATTACCGATTACAGTGAAGAAGGTCTGGACGACGACCAGCGGCGGATTTGCTGCGATATCGCCGCGCGTATGTTGTACGTCCAGGCCGACCACGTGGTTTTCCACCAGCGAAAGAAGCGTCTGGGTCGTGAACAACATGAGCTTCAGAGCGAGGAGTCGTTGCTGGTACCGGTCATGGAGGGTGGACTGTCGTTCACCGTCGATTTGACCAAGCGTATCGACACCGGCCTGTTTCTGGATCATGCGCAGACCAGGGCCATGGTGCGGGAGCTCAGTTCCGGGCTGTCCGTACTGAATCTGTTTGCGTATACTGGTGCTTTTTCAGTATATGCCGCCAGCGGGGGTGCGAAGAGAGTTGTTTCAGTCGATATGTCGTCCACGTATTCACAGTGGTGCGAGGAGAACCTGAGGGCCAACGGTTTCGTCGGCCCCGCATATCCTTGTGTCACCGAGGATGCCTGGGGATATATCCGGAGGGCTGTGAAAGAAGGCGAGAGCTTTGACCTGATAGTTTTTGATCCGCCGAGTTTTTCCAACAGCAGGAAAATGGAGCATGATTTTGATGTCCAGCGGGACCATGTGCGCTGGATCAGACTGCTCAACAGGTTATTGACGAAAGACGGGATACTCCTGTTCTCAACGAATTTGGGAACGTTCAGGATGGACGGTCGGAGTATCCGAGGGTACGAAATGCGGGAGATTACATACGAGGTTGCAGCGCCCGGGTTCTCCAAGCAGAAGGGTAGTACAAGGAGTTGGATTTTGAAGAAGGAACATGAGGTTCAGATTCCCGCGGAAGATCTGCGGGAGCCAGAAGTTCCGGTATCGGCGGCGGACGCCGATGAAGTGGCCGTGAAAACGGTGAAGAAGCCCAGAAAGGCTCGCAAGAAGACGGAGGCGCAGGACGCGCCGGTAGAAATGGTTCAGGTTGAAGAAGTAGCGATGAAAGACGAAACCCCTGAAGTGGCGGCGGTTGTTGAAGAACCCGCTGAAGAAACTGTAGCTGAGGCCATGGTTGAAAACGAAGAAGTAGTGGAGCAAGGGCAGGAGCCCGTCCAGGACATGGTCGCGGCCGACGACCTGCTTTCCCTCGATTGGAATGACGATGACGCCGTCTCCGAGGCTGACGACCAGGTTCCCGCTGATGGCGTGATTGAAATGGAGTCTGTGCCGGAGCATGGGTCTGATAGAAAGACTGAAGGCCGAGAGGAGCGCCCCCGCCGCGATAGCAGGGATGATGACCGTCGCGACGGTCGTTCCCGTGATCGTGATGACCGCGGTCGTTCCTCCTATGGCGACCGCGACAGCCGCCCTCGCCGTGATGGTGATCGTGACCGCCGTTCCTCCTATGGCGACCGCGATAGCCGCCCTCGCCGTGATGGTGATCGTGACCGCCGTTCCTCCTATGGCGACCGCGACAGCCGCCCCCGGTACAATGACGACCGCCGTCCCTCCTATGGGGATCGGGATGATCGCCGTTCTTCCTATGGCGACCGCGACAGCCGCCCCCGATATAATGACGACCGCCGTCCCTCCTATGGGGATCGGGATAGCCGTCCTCGGTACAACGATGACCGCCGTCCCTCCTATGGCGACCGCGACAGCCGACCAAGGTACAACGACGACCGCCGTCCGTCCTTCAAGGACCGTGACGACCGTCGTTCCTCTTATGGCGACCGTGATAGCCGCCCTCGGTATAACGATGACCGCCGCTCCTCCTATGGCGACCGCGACAGTCGGCCTCGCAATGACGATGACCGTCGCCCATCCTATAGGGATCGCGACGACCGCCGTTCCTTTGGAGATCGGGACAGCAGACCTCGTTATAGTGACGACCGCCGTCCCTCCTATGGAGACCGGGACAACGGACGGAGGGACGATCGGCCATATGGTCGCCGCGAGGATTCCGACCGCAGTTTCAAGCCACGCAGGTATGACGACAATGGTGGAGACCGCAGGCCTTGGGGGGATCGCCCCCAGCGTGACGGCGGATTCCGCAAGGATCGCAAGGACGGGGACTTCAAGCGTGACGACCGCAAGGGTTTTGATGCGCCGAAGTCAAAAGGGCCGAAGCCGTATGGGTTCGACCAGTTCAAGGCGACCCGGACCCGCGGGGAGGAAGAGGACAATTCCTTTTTCTGGTTGTCTGACGACGAGAAGAAATAATTTGAAACCTGCGATATAGAATTGATTGCCGTCCTGTTTTTTCAGGACGGCTTTTCATTACCTGTATGATTCGAGTGACAGGAGAAGCTTTGGAGGAAAAAATATGGAGAGTAAGGGTGGGCTATTGTTTTTCGCCATTGTCGCGGCGCTTGGCAACGCTGCGTTCGTCTATGCGCAGAAGCGCGCGCTACCAATCCAGAGTCTATTTTTTTTCATTGGGGTGGCAGCTTTCGTCTGCTGTGCCTGTAATCTAGTGGCTGGTTTTGTCACTGGTGCGAATGTGCGCGGTGTCCCGCAGGTATTCACCAACGGCAGGGAATTGGCGTGGGCGATATTCGGCGGCGTGGCGTTGTTCATAACGTACTATGGCATGAACAATTTGTTCGTGCGGTATGGCGCGATGACCTACGCCCTGTATGCGGTCATTTCTATTTTTTCCACTTCCATCCTTGTCGGCGTGTTGTTGCTGAAGGAAAAGATGAACGTCTACCATGTAGCCGGTACGCTCTGTACAATTGCCTCGGTTGTGCTGTTCACGTTGGGAAACAACAAGAAATAGTTGTTGGAGACCTCCTTCCTCCGCGTTCGCCATGGTTCTGGAAAACTGTTCATGGTCAATGTATCTTCATAATGGGCTGATGATTGCGGACTGTTCTCCAAAGGTCGCTGATTGTTCAGCTACGGGCAAATGCCAGGTTCGCCATGCAGTCGTTTCCATGCGGAATCGGGTTCGGCGGTGTGTCGTGCCTCATCGATATGAGCGGGAAGGGACCGAACGTTTTATGACACTGGGCAATCCGTTCGATTTTTGATACGGCTTGTTGTAGTCATATGGCGGTGGTGCTATATTCTCTGGAAAGGAAGAGAGGGACGCATGAATATAAGGATCGCTACGATAGCCGATGCCCAGGTTCTGCTGGCCATCTATGCGCCGTATGTCACCGGTACCGCCATTACTTTTGAATATGAAGTACCCCCGCTAAGGGAGTTTTCGCAACGTATCTCGGCGACGCTCTCCCAATATCCCTATCTGGTGGCCGAAAAGGACGGGCGGATAGTAGGCTATGCCTATGCGGGGGCGTTCAAAGGCCGCGCCGCCTATGGCTGGTCGGTCGAGACGACGGTATATGTAGATGCCGGATATCATGGGGGAGGCGTAGGTACCGCGCTCTATGCCCGTCTCGAAGCCTTGTTGAGACGGCAGGGTTTCAGAAACATGTACGCCTGCATTGCGTATCCCAATGTGCCTAGTGAAATGTTCCACGAGCATCTGGGGTTCAGGAAGATCGGTCATTTTTCCCAATGCGGCTACAAATTCGGAAAATGGCGCGACATGATCTGGATGGAGAAGCTGATCGGGGAGCATGACAGGGAAGCCTCGCCCATCGTTCCCTTTCCCGCTCTGAGCCTTCCAGAATAGAGCCTTGTGCCGTCCCTTCACCCATGGATTTTCCCTATATCCGATGTGGTGGCGAGTAGGGGTTTTGATGAATTCTTGTGTGTGGATATCTGTTTGTTTTAGACCTATTAGATTAACGTTCATCCAATAAAATGGTCGTTTTCTTCCTATTTTGCCTATTTTTTTCTTGTTTTTCTCTATTCTGATGTTAACATTAATCCATGAGTATAGGACTGAAGGACATAGCGCAAAGTACTGGTTTCTCTGTCAATACCGTGAGTCGAGCCCTTCGTAAGGACCCCCGGATCAGCAATTCTACTACGGACATCATCAGCCGTACCGCAACGGAACTCGGCTATATCCCGAACGCCATCGCGGCGAGCATGCGAAGCTCCCGCAGCAAAACTATCGGAGTTGTTTCCGCCGATTCCGCCAACCCGTTTTTCAGTGAGGTCATCCGAGGAATCGAAGAGACGGCGAGACATTTCGGATATCATATCCTTCTTGCGAATACTGAGGAATCCGCGAAAAAAGAGGCCGAGCTGGTCAGGATGTTCCTGTGCCGGCAGGTCGACGGAATTATTGCGATGCCGACTTATGACAAAGAGAGCGAGCATGTCGAGCTGTACAGGGGGCTGTCCGTTCCCTATGTGTTTACTGGACGATATCTGGACGGTCTTCAGGATCATAGCGTCCTGCACGAGGATGTGGAAGGGCAGAGGGCCGTCATCGAATATCTACTGGACAAGGGGCACCGGAACATCCTGTATCTGGCTGGTCCCAAGAAAGTCAGCAACACCCATGACCGGTTAACGGGGATCCATGAGGCGTATGATGCCAGGGGTCTGAATCTCGATGATAATTATATTGTTCATGCGATGGGGCATATCGAGGACGGCTACGCCATTACCAACCACGCTTTGAACCGGGGGCTTGAGTTCACCGCGATAGCTTGTTTCAACGACATGCTGGCCATGGGAGTACTCAAAAGCCTCCATGAGAACAACTTGTCGGTTCCCGATGACGTGGAGGTGTTCGGCTATGACAACCTCTACATGTCGCAGTTCATGCAGCCGTCGCTTTCGACGGTCGACGTTCCCAAGTTCAGACTTGGTTCCGTCGCGATGGAGACGTTGGTCGCCCACATCGAAGACGGTTCCTTGCAATATGCGCAGAAAAGTGTTTCAACGAGATTGATCTTCCGAGAGTCAACTCGTTGAACGGGTATTTCTTGTGAAACTAAGAGGAGGTGTTCACATGAAGAAGAAAATCGGGTTCATTCTTTTGGTCGCCATTCTTTCCATGGGCATGGTATTCGCCCAAGGAGCGAAAGAGCCGGCGAAAGCGTCCGGACCGATTGAAATTACATTCTGGTCTTTGTTTACCGGTGGTGACGGTGAATTCTTCGATGCCATGGTCGCTGAATTCAATGCGAGTCAGAGCGATATCGTCATGAAGAACGATACTGTCAAGTTCGACAACTATTATACCAAGCTGACCACCGCTTTGGCCGCCGGCAACGCTCCGGATGTCATCGTCGTCCATCAGGGAAACATGCTTCCGTATGTTCAGAATGGTTCGCTGCTGGCTCTCAACGACTATGTGGACAAGGCTACGTTGGCCGATTTCCAGGAAGCTCCGCTCGAAGGCTGTATTTCCAACGGCGATATCTATTCGCTTCCGCTGGACGTCCATCCGATCGTCATGTACTACAACAAGGATCTGATGGCTCAAGCCGGTATCTCGAAAGTCCCTGAAACCGCCCAGGAGTTCATCGACGCCGCCGTTGCGGTCAAGAAGGCGACTGGGAAATGGGGTCTCGCCATCGACAATACCACTGGCGTCTACAAGGCGTATACCCTGACCCGGCTGTTCATGTCGATGCTCGCTCAGCAGGGAGGTTCTTTGCTTAACGCCGACAGCACCAAGGCGAACTTCAACAATGCGATGGGCGAGAAGGCGCTGGTCTGGTTGCAGGATCTGGTCCACAAATATCAGGTCAATCCGAACGAGTTGGACTATGACGCGGCCATGAACGTGTTCAAGATGGGCGATGCGGCTTTCTATTTCAACGGTGTCTGGGCGACCGGTACATTGGAGAATTCCGGCCTGAATTTCGGTGCGGTACCACTTCCGGGCATTATGGGCGCTGGGCCTTGGTGCTGGTCAGGATCGCACACCCTTGCGGTTCCCGTGCAGAAGAATCAGGATACCCGCAAGGTCGAGGCCGCTGTCACCTTTATCGAGTGGATGACCGGGCATGGCGAGCTCTGGGCGAAGGCTGGCCAGATTCCTACCCGCAAGAGCGTGACGGAGAAAGAGGCGTTCAAGGCGTTGCCGTACAGAGCCGACTATGCCGCCGCTGCCGCATACGCTCTCGAAACTCCGAGGACCCCGGCTTGGGAAGAAATCTATGGAACGATGAGCGACATGCTTGAAGAGGCCGTGACCAAGAACCTTCCTGCGAAGCAAGCGCTCGCCAGCATGGACGAGACGGTCAACAAGATCATCGCTTCGTATTGAACCGTAGTTTCCCGTGAGTGAACGACGTGGCTTCCTTTCCGGTCTACCCAGAAAGGAAGCCCTTTGGGGAAACTCCCGCCGGGCGTGGTTCGGCCCTGGCTGCGGGACGATTCCCGGGATAGCCCCCGCTGCGGGGCTTCGATTGTAAAAGGAGAGTGCTGCGGATGGCGATACCAGGAAACAAGGACAAGCGAGACGGATTGCTGTTCAGTCTTCCGTTTCTGACCGTTTTTCTCGTATTCATGATATTTCCGTTGATATTCGGCTTCATCATCAGTTTCTTCAATTGGAATATCCTCGGTACGCCGTCGTTCATCGGGTTGAACAACTATGTCACGCTTTTCAAGGATGCGAAATTCTATTCTTCGCTGTGGCATACGCTTGAATTTGTATTGATGACGACTCCGACGCTGCTTGTACTTGGTTTCGCCATGGCCCTCGCCGTGACGGGGAAGTCGCCGTTGAAGGGATTGATGGAGAATGTGTTCTTCGTCCCCTATATCTTTTCCATGACGGTGGTCAGTACCCTGTGGGCGTGGATCATGCAGAAGGATTTCGGTATATTCAACCAACTTATCGTCGGACTTGGCGGTACGCCCGTCGGTTGGCTGACCAACGAAAAAGCCGCCATGTGGTCTGTCGCACTCACTACGCTGTGGTGGACGGCCGGGTTCAACATGGTGTTGTTCAGCGCCGGAATCAAACAAATCCCAAAGGAAGTCTATGAATCGGCTCAGATCGACGGGGCGTCGTGGTGGCAGGTAGTCAGGAGGATTACCATTCCCCTGGTATCTTCCACGACTGTGCTGTGCCTGATCCTGCAAGTCATCGCTTCCTTCAATGTGTTCGGCCAGGTCTATGTCATGACCGGCGGCGGACCATATGGGACGACCCGCGTATTGGTCCAGTACATCTACGAGACGGGCTTCAAATATTTCAAGATGGGGTACAGCGCCGCGATGAGCTATATCCTGTTCCTGGTCATCCTCGCCATTTCCGTCATCCAGTACCTGCTGCTAGGAAGAAAGGGGGAGGCATGAGCGTGAAGGAAAATATCAGGATGCCCGCGGGCAAACCCGTCGATCTGGGCGGACGGCGCATGAAACAGGCGCTGTTCAGAATCCTGGAACTCTTTTTCGTCCTGGTCTGGCTGTTTCCTCTGGTCTGGTTGATCCTGACATCCTTGAAGCCGGAAGCCGACGTCGTCACCAAGACGCTTTCCTTCTGGCCGAAGAAGATCACATTTGAAAACTATATCAAGGCCTTTACTTCTACCTATATCTTGCGATGGATGATGAATTCAATCATTATCTCCTTCATCGCCATGGTAATTACCCTCGCCGTGGACGCTCCGATTGCCTATGCGTTCGCAAAGATCAAGTTCCCCGGCCGGTCAGTGCTGTTCTGGCTGGTTATGGCTGGGATGATGATTCCGTTCCAAGTGCTGATCATCCCCCTGTACCTGCAATTCAATGCGATGGGGCTGATCAATACTTTGGCGTCGGCTATTATTCCCCGGCTCGCGTTGCCGATCGGCATCTTTATCATGAAGCAATTTTACGAGGGGATACCCACTGCGCTGGAGGAAGCGGCGTTCATGGACGGGGCCAGTCGGTTTACCGTTTTTTTCAAGATTATCCTGCCGTTGGGCAAGGCCGCCATGGCGACCGTCATGATCCTGTCGTTCATCAACGCCTGGAATGACTTCCTGTGGCCGTTGATCGCGATCAACGATACAGTCAGGTATACCATCACCGTAGGTATCGCTAATTTCCAGGGTACGCACGGTACTCAATACGCCCTGATCATGGCAGGGGCGGTAATCGCCTCGATACCGCAGTTTATCTTCTATTTCTTTTTCCGCAAGAACATTATCGCCGGTATCGCCTCGACCGGAATCAAGGGGTGAACATGATGAAACTCAATGTCTCTACAAGGGGCGCAGAGGTCATGCAGAGGGATCTTCCGGGCTGTGTCTGCTCGTGTTCCGTGACTTACGATGGTGAAAAACTCGAACGCCTGGATTCTGTTTCGCGGGGGCGGATGGTCGTTACCCGTTTCTCCGAGAAGGTCGTGGTGACTGATTGGTGGCAGGAGCGGGCAAACATTCTGGTTCTGCGCCGTCAGTGGCGATTGGCGAAGCCCGGCTCCTACCGGCTCCATAATTATTTTTCCTATGATGACGGCGGCAAGGCGAATCAGGTCATTGTACCAGCCGTCTGGTATCAGGACAATGAGCATGGGGTAGGGCGCTACCCGAGCGTTCGGTACGGAGACTATTGGGCGTTCAAGGAGAATCGGATGCCGATTCCCGGCTGTATCCAGCTGTTCAATGGCGAGACTGTATTCTGTTGCGCCGTCAGCCCCGCCGAAGATACTGTCCATGTTTGTTCCTCAAGCTGGGATTCTCATGGAATCCGCATGACGATTCCTGGTTATGAATGGCCGTACAGCTATCATGGCAAGACTGCGCTGTTGGATACCTCGAAGGAGGTCCCGCCCTGTTTGGAAATCTCTGAACCTGTCGTGTATGAGCGGACTTTCTGGATTCAGCTTGAACATGGGAAGAACCGGCTTTCTTGCTACAGAAGGTTCGTGGAGTCTGTGCGCGAATTGTCGCCCCGTCCGAAGCTGGTCGGCGGCGGTTGGTGCGCATACAGAGACGCAAAGGTCACGAGGATCCTCAATCTCATTCAGAAATCTCCGGAGGGCGAGGCCTACCTCAAGATGGGCGAGGGCAATGGCGAGGTCCAGCCTGTCTATGAGTTCACTTCCGCTTCCTTTCTGGTGAAAAGCCTTGAGGCCGCGACCTGTCTGTCTCTCCAGCCAGCCGATTCCGGCATGCCCTTTGCACGTTCTCGGCTATGCGAACTGTTCGGGTTGCCTGATGACGATTCGCTGTTGCCTGGCGTCGCTGAAAAAATCGGCAGGTTCTTCCTCCGGGCTGAATCCGCTCCCGGCATATTCCGCGACTGTTATGATCTGGAATGTGGGTATTTTGGAGGATATCTGGGAATCGGCGAACATCAGGAGTTCAAGGATTTGGTCAACAGCAGGTGCAACGGCGAGGCGATGAAGCAGTATGTGCTGCTCTACAAGGCGTTGAAACAGCGGGGGCGGGACGTACCTGAATTTCTGGAGATAGCGAAACGGGTGGCGGGATTCTATTGCGGCAACCAGCTTTCCACCGGTTCCTTCGGGCGGTGGTGGACTCTTTCCGGCATGCCGGTGAATACCGTCGGAACCAACGGCGCGTATATCGGGTCTTTCCTGATTGAACTACTGACAGTCCTCGACGATGATGATTTGCGGGGCGACGTCCTTTCCGCCGTGCGCAAGGCGTACAGTTTCTATGGGGAGATGGCTGAGGAGGGTCTGTTCTATGGCGACACCCTCGACGCAGATTCCTGCGACAAGGAGGCTGGGCTCGCGTTGCTGGCTTTTTTCCTGGATCTCTATGAGCAGGCTCCTGATCCGCGATATCTGGAAAGCGCCTTGCGGGCCGCTCACTTCGTACTGCTGTGGATTTGGCAGACCGACCAGACGTTCCCCGCCGGATCTCCGTTGGCGCAGGAGCGTTTCTCAACTACCGGCATGACTTCCGTATCCGTGGCGCATCATCATATGGATTTCTACGGGATGGCGATTGCCTATGACTTCCTGCGTCTGCATGAAGCAACGGGAGATGTCTTTTTCCGAGATCAGGCGGTGCTGATGATGAATGCTTGTCGGCAGCTGGTCGGAACGGTCGATAATCTTTTAGGACGCCCCATTGAATTCCTTGGCTGGCAGCCGGAACAGATCAACTATACTGACTGGGATTACTTCGACCGACCGTCCAATTTCTGCGGAACATATGATATTGATATCGCTTGGGTCAACGTACTTGGCCTTGGCGCATATCTGAAAATCAGGAACCGGTTTCCCGCCGTCCTGGAAGGATGATGCAAGATGAACAGAATTTCGTTGATTTCATTGAATTTGTGGAATACGGAGAAACTGGATCGGCGGCGTGAGTGTCTCAAGGCTTTCCTACGTACCTATCATGCGGATATTTTTTGCTTTCAGGAGATTCGTCCTGAACTGATCGAACTGTTTGAAGAGCCCTTGTGCGGATATCAGCGGATTGAAGGTGCCGAAGCTGGGTGGAAATGTGAATCCTCCATCTATTTCAGGCGGGAGCTGTTTTCTCTGGTTGATAGAGGCAGGATTGACCTCTCCATGCCGGAACCTGAACGCGGGGTGTTCTGGGCGAAGCTCCGCGACCAAAATGGCAAAGATTTGTTTGTCGCCACGATGCATCTGACCCATCAGCTCAACGCCGATGAACTGCGTACCGGCATGCCGTACCGACATCGGGAAGCCGTTGATGCAAGTGCCGCCTTGATGCCGTTGGTCGGCTCCCTTCCCGCGGTAGTTTGCGGTGATTTCAACGATCCTGTACATCCCGCCAGAATATTCCATGAGATGGCTGGTTTCAGTGATGTCTGGACATTGCTCGGCACGCCCGCCCCGGTAACGTTTCCTTGTCCGTTTCTCAGCGAAGAAGGCTATCTGGTCGAAGCGATTGATAAGATCATGGTGAAAAACGGGCTGTCTCCAATCGCGGCCTATTCCCCTCGGTTCGCAATCCCGGGGGAGGCGTTGTCAGACCATTGGCCGGTATTGTCCGTCCTGGAATATTGATTCTCCTGTCGCCTCCTTTCGCTTGACCGCCGTGGATACGAGCTCCCTCCTTCCGCGGCGGTCTTTTATGCCGTCTGCTCATGGGACAGGGGCTGGCTCCGCATGGTCGTGGGACCGTCATCAATCCATATGCGGGCGTGCCGGTTTCCATTTTCCATGCTGTTGCGTCGGTCAAAGATGGCATGGTGGCAGATCATTGTTCAGGGACGACGGTGAATAGGACCAGCTCCACGTTCCCTGTGTTGATGATACTGTGGTCCGACCCCTTTGGACAGTACTGGCAGACGCCCCCGTACAGCGTTTCCTCGATACCGTCGCAGATCGCTTTTCCTGTGCCACTCAGTACATAGTTCACCTCGCAGCTTGTCGTGTGCCGATGCGCGCCGATGGATGAACCCGCCGGTAATCTGCTGATCATGATCTTGTTGCTCGGCTCCATATGCATTTTTGCGGAAATCGTTCCGAGTCCGCCGTTCATTTCTGATATGGTGGTTTCTTTCATTTCATTGAATCTGATCAACATGCTTCAGCTCCTTGTAAAGTTGATTGTCGCACCGTTCCCGTACCTCATACGCCATGTATTCGCGGTCGAAACGGTATACCTCCTTTCCCGGAGATTCATGCAGTATATCATGTCTTTCCTGATGAGGTGACAGGCTTCCGTTCATGCTGGCTCGTCGGATGTGGCTTTTTGAGTAGTGAATGGGGGTTTTTAGAAATAATAACGATAGTGTTGACATTATTCAGTTTTGATGACAATATTCACCTGTATTAATAATAATTAATATCAATAAGGAATGATTATTATGAATAGGCGAAGAACAATCCAACGGGATCTTGTCCTTGCCGCGGTGCAAAAAAGCTGCACCCATCCGACGGCGGATGAAATTTTTGCAGCGGTCGTCTCCGAGCATCCTTCAATCAGCAAGGCGACGGTCTATCGTAATCTGAACTTGTTGGTTGAAGCGGGGCTGGTCAGACGGGTTCCTCTTCCAGGAACTTGGCCTGATCATTTTGACAGGACTCTAGGTGACCATTACCACGTGTATTGTGAATGCTGTGGTAGGGTTTCCGATGTCGATATTCCTTATCAAGCCGATCTGGCGGAGCAGATAGCTGAATCCGATGGCTTTGATGTTCATCGGCACGAAATCGTATTTCACGGGATTTGTCCCGATTGCAAGAAGAAAACAATGCGGGAAAAGTCCTGCAAAGGAGAAAACGAAAATGGAACTGAAAGGAACGAAGACTGAAGCGAATCTGATGGCGGCGTTTGCGGGGGAGTCGCAGGCGCGCAACAAGTACACCTACTATGCGTCGAAGGCGAAGAAGGAGGGGTACGTGCAGATCGCGA